>Ga0182004_10000524_pt1 | contig 23798 bp, 13 predicted proteins | sample Sormic07211540_1_FD_120479 | JGI IMG/M metagenome (GOLD analysis project Ga0182004, IMG submission 120479) | Endophyte microbial communities from Sorghum bicolor roots, Mead, Nebraska, USA - 072115-40_1 MetaG | ecosystem: Host-associated > Plants > Roots > Unclassified | place: USA: Nebraska...
AGGCTTAAAAGATTCGTCTCGCGATTCTTAACTAAACTGTGTAATTAGTTTATTTTTTTATCTACATTTAATGTTCCATGCATGTGTCTAAAGATTCGATGGGATGGATGAAAAAATTTTGGGTAGGGAACTAAACAGGGCCTTAGACTCCAAGTCCACATTATTCGAGGTAATAAATAACTTTAGACTCTATCACAGAGTCCAAGACACTTAATTACATGTTATTTATGGCATTTTGTTGATGTGGCAGCATATTTATTGAAGAAAGAGGTGGAAAAAATAAGACTCCAAGTCTTATTTAGACTCCAAGTCCACATTGTTCGAGGTAATAAATAACTTTAGACTCCATGATAGAGTCTGCATTGTGAGTGCCCTTAGAAACCAAAATCTTTTCAAGATTTCTTGTCATATTAAATCTTGCGGTACATATATAAAGCACCCAAAAAAATTTGAAACTAAATAAGACCTCAATCTTTTTTAAATTTTAACTAGAGAAAATATAGAAAATAATATTAACATTTTTATCTCTAAACAATTTTGTTATAAAAGTATACTTCATGATTAATCTAATATTGATAGTTATCATACCTCATAAATATTAGTGTATTTTTATAAAACAAGATATGGGCTGATGAACATGTACTACATCTACATCATAAAATTTTTAAAAAATTGACACCATGGAAAACAAGATATGGGTTGATGAACATGTACTATAGCTATCCACAGTGTACAGTACACCCTCCATCTAAAAAAATGTAATTATGAGATTTGTGTCAATCAAACTTATTTTATAAAAATTTATTATGAAAATATATTCTATAACTTATCTAATGGTACTTATTTTTGTATCATGATTATTAGTACTTCTTTATATGAATTCAGTCAAAATTTAAACAATTTGACTTCTAAAACACGGGAATTGCATTCTTTTGTGAACCGAGGAAAGGGAGAATTGTATCTTTTGTATGAACTGAACGAGTACTACTATACTATATGGTGGTAGCATGCAGAAGCAACACTCTCTCCGTTCCAAAATAAGTATACTTTTAGGATTTTAGTTCAGAGATCAATGTCATTGAGAAATTACATATATATTCCTATATAAAAATAGAATTATTACACTTCAGGGAAAAGAGAAACTAGATCGAGAGGTAGGTTGTCTTTATACATATGCTTATTTTTTAAAAAGAAAATTGCACCTATCGGCTGCACTCCAATTCGGCCCGGCCGCCTCCTCGGCCTATCGTGCAGGCTGCAGTCCTGCTCCTCCACACTCTGCACTCTGGACATGCAGTGCCTGCCTGAGTGGGATGGGACGGCGCGATGCTTGCAGCGACGAGACCTGACCCTGTTTAGTTCTGAAAACTTTTCGTTTTTCGGAACTGTAGCACTTTTGTTTTTATTTGGCAAACATTATCTAATCATAGAGTAACTAGACTTAAAAGATTCATCTCGTGATTTACAGGTAAACTGTGTAATTAGTTTTTATTTTCGTCTATATTTAATGCTCCATGCATGTGTCACAAGATTCGATGTGATGAGGAATCTTGAAAAGATTTTGGTTTTTGGGTGAACTAAACAAGGCCGGCCTTGGCCTTGTTTAGTTCAAAAAATTTTGCAAAATTTTTCAGATTTTTCGTCACATCAAATCTTTAGACGTATACATGAAATATTAAATATAGACGAAAATAAAAATTAATTGCACAGTTTGGTCGGAATTGATGAGACGAATTTTTGAGTCTAGTTAGTATATGATTAGATAATATTTATCAAATACAAATAAAAATGGTACTATTCCTATTTTACAAAAAATTTTGGAACTGTAGCACTTTCGTTTAGTTCCGAAAAGATTCCAAAAATTTGGAACTGTAGCACTTTCAAATACAAACGCAGAAACGCAGAAGTACACAAATTGGCGAAACCTTTTGGATTTCGATATTGTATTACTTTCGTTTGTTTGTGACAAATATTTTTTAACTATAGACTAACTAGGGTCAAAAGATTCATCTCATGATTTACAGACAAATTGTGTAATTAGTTTTATTTTTTATCTATATTTAATGCTTCATACATGTGCCACAAGATTCGATGTGACGGAGAATCTTGAAAAATTTTGGAACTAAACAAGGTTGCCATGCATTGGTATTCGACACGCTCTCGTGTAGGTTTTGTCTAGCTCACCCAAAAACTAAAAACTTTTTAAAATTTCATATCACATTGAATCTTGCGACACATACATAGAACATTAAATATAAATGAAAACAAAAACTAAAATTATGAGATGAATATTACATTATTACTCTATGATTAAACAATATTTATCAAATAACATAAAAGATTACAGTTTCAAAATCTAAAAACTTTTTAGATCTAAATAAGGCCTAAATAAATAGGCCGCGTCCCTCTGCTCACCGTGCAACATCTTCACCACGCTTGAGGATGACATGCACGATATACCGACTTCCAGGTCAACTACCACACAGATCCCCGCGATAAGAGGCTCGGGCCGTGTTTAGTTGTAAAAAATTTTTTTTGACAGCGTAGCACTTTCGTTTGTTTGTGGTAATTATTATTTAATTATGAACTAAATAGTTTCAAAAGATTTGTCTCGCAAATTTCGACCAAACTGTGCAATTAGTTTTATTTTTGTTTATATTTAATATTTTATGCATGCGTCTAAAGATTTGATGTGACAGAAAATTTTTAAAAAAATTTAGATTTTTAGATGGAAGTAAACAAGGCCAAGCGCGTATACGTGTGTCCGTCACAAGGTTACCTAGGACAGAGTTTGGATAGCTCTGGCGTATGTAGAACTCGGCGGTAAATGTGAAGACAACGATTTATACTGGTTTAGCCACTAGTGTAGCATATAATATCTTATGTCTAGTTTGGTGTGATGCCTTTGTGTTGGATTATTGTGTGTGAAATGTTATACAATCTCTCGATCTATGGAGCCCAACCCTTTTTTATATAGTCCAAGTGGTAGGCCTCCTGAGTCCTAGTCGGATTATAAGGTAAGAGCATCTCCAACAGTGTGTTATCCGGCTTTGTCATCCTTAATTTTTTGGCAAAATAAGAAAAAAACTCTCTCCAATAGTTTGATATCTTCCTTCCCCATCTTTTCCAGCCTCGCAAAAATTTCTCTCGAGCGTACATATATGTGCGCAGTCTAGGAGCGTGCATCTTAAGTTTTTCGGCCCTTCTAGTAAGGAGAAAGAAAGATAGGATTTTAGGTGAGAAAAACGCAAGAGAGAAAGATTTGATGGAAAGACTTAAACACGTATAGAAATAAATTGAGGATTTCTGGTACAAAACATAAGACCGGGCTGTAGAAAAAATACCGAAAAAAATAGGATAGAAATGACTTTTTTTCTCCTCATACTAATTTAGAAGTTGACAAATACCTTATTTTGAAGAATAAAATATAAGAATCTCTTCGAAATGCTCTAACAATGTCACGAGGATTTCTATACGGAGAGTCCTAGCTAGTCAGACTAGGTCTTCGTCTTTCCTTCCGGGGTACCCGGTGATTATGCCCCACATGGACATGATCTTGGCTCGCTCCATCCAATTAAAGTTGATGGTATAAAAATGGCTGAACACATTGTTGCTCTAATCCGGTTATGGTATATGATGAAATTGGTGGACGCGATCTTGGCTCTGTCCAATTAAAGTTCATGGTATGAAAATGGTTGGACACGTTGTGGCTCTAATCCGGTTATGGTATATGGTTAAATTGATGGACATAATCTTAGCTCCATCCAATTAAAGTTTATGTTATGCAAATGGTTGGGCGTGTTGTGGCTGTAACGTGGTTCAAATATTATATTAAGCTAGGAGGATTCTCCGTGCGTTGCTGTGGGTATGAAGGGCAAATATAAATATACTCTCACTGTAGTCTATCGAGTTATCTATATGTAACTTGATTATTAGTAGTTTGTTTTTAAAGAGGAAGAGAGTAAGTTACTTGAGAGAATAATGCTAGTACATAGTATACGTGTATAATCATATATAGGTAACTATATTCACTACTAAAACCATTTGTGAGTGAGCATTTAATTGCATGGAGGAGTGGATGATAATGTGGCGCAAAGAGATGCAAGATAATTAGCTTAGTGAACACAATCTTGGTTTAGGGTTTAGGTTGAACACAATCTTGGTTGTGACTTATTGTATGAAAAATGGTTGGACACAATCTTGGCTTCGATCCGGTTATGATCTATGGTAAGATGGCTCATCACCTTCGTTTTACAATGTGTCAGTGTTCATACCCTAAACAAGTTGAAGAACACCGGTGAGGCAAATGTCTTTGCGATCGAAGACGTCCAAACTTCTCCTGCTCGGCCGGCTTCGGAGCGAGCAGGTGTGGGTAGGGCTGGCGGTGGGTATACTATGCTTGGTCGGCTTCGGCGTTTCCTCGCTGTTCCACTTTAGTCTTGTATCTACTCGACCGGCCGCTGTTCCACTTGTTCGCTTGGCCAAGGCCTTGTTTTGTTTAGTTAAAAAAAAATCTGTAGCACTTTCGTTGGTTTGTGGCAAATATTGTCTAATTATAAACTAACTAAGCTCTCGCGATTTATAGACAAACTGTGTAATTAGTTTTTGTTTTTTATTATATTTAATGCTTCATGCATGTGCTGCAAGATTCGATGTGACGAGGAATCTTGAAATGTTTTTGGTTTTTGGTTAAACTAATCGAGGCCTTAGTTCTAAAAAAAAATTCATATTGATTGTTACGTCGAATCTTGCGTTATATACATGAAACATTAAATATAGATAAAAATAACTAATTACATAACTTACTTGCGAGACGAATTTTTTAAATCTAATTAGTCTATAATAAAATAATATTTGTTAAATACAAATGAAAATCGTAAAGCGTAAGGCGCCGTATAACTTCAAACGAACATGCAAGCATAGTGGACGCTAGTAGGCTCGGCAGCGGCAAACCAGGAGACAGACACAGACATGTTCCAAACCAACCAGCAGATCTATCCATGGGCCTGAGACCGACCTCACATGAACACCGGCGCGAACAAAACCACAATATGGTCTTGTAGTTCCAAAATATTTTAAGATTTTTTGTTATATCAAATTTTGTGGTACATATATAGAGTATTAAATATAACAAAACTAGAAAATAATTATATAGTTTACCTATAATTTGTAAGACGAATTTTTTGAGCTTAGTTATTTTATAATTTAACAATAAATACTAAATACAATGAAAGTGATACAATATCTAATATCTAAAATTTTGCTAACTGAACAAAGATCAAGGTGCTGACCCCACAGTCGCACTCACGCGGCTCCGTATTCTGCGGTGGGCCTGTTCCTTCGTTGCCCCGTTGTGCATCCCTTGTCAGATGGATTCAGGAGTTGTGTTTCTGTCAAAGATGTTCGGAAAGGTTTTGGATAAGGCTAATTGATCTATCGTCACCATATACGTATGGATTATTATAGTAATTATAATTAATTATAGACTTAAAAGATTTGTCTCCTAATTTATAATCAAACTATGTAATTAGTTTTTTATTATATTTAGTGCTTTATATATGTGTTAAAGATTTAATAGGATGATATAGGTGAATATTTTTTTGGTCGAGAAACTGTCAATCGCAGGGCATGCCAATACCATTGCCAACACGAGACAAGATTCTTTTATTGCATTGAAGTCCGAGTAGTAGCACTGTAGCAGTACATACAGTGTACATTGGATCTTTTTCTTTGGCCTTTGTTTAGTATTTAGTTAACAAAAATTTTAGATTTCAGGTATTATAGCGTTTTTGTTTGTTTTGGTAATTATTGTCTAATCATAGAATAATCATGTTTAAAAGATTTGTCTCGCCAATTACAGGTAAACTATGTAAGTTTCGTTTATATTTAATACTCCATGCAAGTGCCGCAAGATTCGATATGACGGGGAATCTTGAAATTTTTTGAAAACTGAACAAGGCCTTAGTTCCGAGAAAATTTTGTTAATTTTTTCAGATTTCCGTCACATTGAATATTGTGGCACATGCATAGAGCATTAATTATAGATTAAAAATAACTAATTACATAGTTTACCTGTAATTTGAGAGACAAATTTTTTTAAGTCTAGTTAGTTCATAATTGGACAATATTTATCAAATACAAATGAAAGTGCTATCCATTTAGTAAAGTTTTTTTGAACTAACCAAGGCCTTTATAAAATTTAGGTAGAAATGGATGCGGGGGGAAAAAATCACAGGCACAGGATGACAGGAAGGAGGGAAGCAGACGATCAGCACGCCCCTTGGATCGCTTTCCCTGTTTCCAGGGATCTGTTGGGGTGTTGGCGATACAGCAAAGATCGATCTCTTATCTCTATCTACTATCTCTCTAGTACTCCTACTGCTAGGTGTGGTTCTCTAATCTATAGTGGCGGTGGTCCTGGTCTTACTACTAATTGAAACTGCCTGCGATTATATGCTATCTACTCTAGTGGGTTTTATAGTAGTACCTGGAACCTGCTAATGAGTGGATATAGATATGTTAGCATCTTCATGGATTATGTATGTAATCGTCGGCGGCATCTTCTTCTTTTCTCATCTTCGTGTGGATTTTATGATGGAGATGGAGCACAGCTCAGACGGCCACTCATGGTGATATCATGGTGGATCGGTGGGGGGCAACCGAGAAGCTCCCAATCTTGTTGCTTGTTGGTCTTCCACGCTCCCTCTTGGTTGCTCGTGCTCTCTAGTACGACTCGCTTTCTGCTGCCTTCATCTACCGAATAAGGCCTTGTTTAGTTGAGAGAAAATTTTGGTTTTTATTACTGTAGCACTTTCGTTTGTTTGTGACAAATATTGTTTAATTATAGACTAACTAGACTCAAAAGATTCATCTCGTAAATTACAGGTAAACTGTGTAATTAGTATTTATTTTCGTCTACATTTAATGCTTCATGCATGTGCCACAAGATTTAATGTTACGGGGAATCTTGAAATTTTTTGAACTAAACAAGGCTAAATCATGACTGCTCTGAATACTTAGAGCAACTCCAAGAGCTTGGCTAAAATTGCTAGCCAAATTCCATTGTTTAGCCATTTTGTAAAATAGAAAAGTTTCTAAAAAAGAAGAGATCTATAACAGCCTTGTTATTTTACAAAATCAACTAGCCAGTGTCGTTGGTTGGCTATATATAGCCACCAAAAATCAAGTGATAGCCAACTTTCTATTTTACAAAAGCAGATAGCACAACAGTTGGAGTCTACTTTTTTCTTTACAAATTCTAAAATAGCCTTCACAACAAAAATAGCCAATCTGTTGGAGTTGCTCTTAGATAGATTCGACAGATAAACTCAAACGAACATAGCAAATTCAAATAAAAAATTTTAATGCACACCAATGCATCCACCTTAATTCATATAGGTTGAAAGGAACTGGGGTAAAAATTAGATGATTTTTCGCCCTAATCTTAGCCAAATAATAACTATTTTCTGAGTTTTACAGCATTCAATTTCTCTCCATGTATGGTTCATATATTTTTCCTACTATTATATAAAACTTGTCTTGTCAACAAAGATGGCTTATTTATTTGGCGAATGATATTCTTCCCATTCTTCTTCTTCTTCTTCTTCTGAATTATAATTCACTGTAGCCTTCTCAATCTCGTTGCTGAATATATCATAGATGCAATGCAAGGTTAGAAAGTAAAATAGTACTCCGCACCACGCCGCGGATCCTCGGCGTTAACATCAGAGGATCGTTGTTCCCACGATGGATGTAATGTAAAGCCGGTTGTTGATACAGGGTTCCCCATTACTTAGAAAGCGTAACAGTAGATTCCAACCCGTATAATCAGCACAACAGTACAGACAGACAGACAGGGTCAAGCAAGCAAGAGGCCGCAAGGCAGTCAAAATCCTACGCGATCCGATCCCAATGCCTTGTCGGATCAAAACATGCAAAGAGTCCACAGCACTAGCTCCGCGGCAATAATTGACTTCATTCAGGCTATCGTGCTCCCTCATCTCTCACCTTCCCAAGAGTTAAAAATCTTGAATTGTGATCAATGTATATAAGAAATGCCACTCTCTTTGTGTTGGTAATTTAAGTGGTTTTGGATAGGCTTAGGTCAAACATTAGCAATATAAATCATGAATAATTTTTAAATTGTTGAGTTTAAAAAATATAAAAACCATATGAATAGATTTATCTTAAAAAGTACTTTGATAAAATTATACATATATCACTTTCTAATGAATATTTTTATAAAAAATAAGAAGTTAAAAAAGTTATGTTACAGATACCGTGTCACTGTCCAAAACGACTTAAATTATCAGTATGAAGAGAATAATATGTATATAATACCAAATAAATATTATTAGATTAGTTATAGATTATAAATACAAATCTATGTAAAGATATAGGCGTTGGTGTTATTTTTTATAAAGTTAGTCAATTTCAAGGTTTAACTGAAGTTCTTTTTTGTACCCGAATTCCTTGGCGCCTGCATCACCCTCACCCAGAAAGAGTGGCTGTCTCCTCTGTTTCCGTACGTCCTGATTGATGATTACAGACTGACTTATTCGACGCCTCATCCCAATCCCAATCGCAAAGAACCCGCGTCGTGTTCAGCAATGGCGGTGTCACTAGCAGCAGCAGGTCACCAGGAAGAGTACTAGACAGTACTGTAGACACTAGCAGTAGGCCGTCATGCGTCTGCGCGCGCGCGTATCTAGCTCGGCCTCCAATTTTCCAGCAGCGCGATCCTTTTTATCCTTGACTGCATGCTCCCAAGTCCCATATGATCCAAAAGTTCCAAACCATGTGTCTCTGAGTCATTGTCCTCTCTAATCCTGCCGTCTCACTCTTGCAATGGTACTGTTATCAACAGCAAGCTACTCTACTATCCTGCTAGAGATCGAGCAAAGTATACGGCCTTGTTTAGTTAAGAAAAAAATTTGGCTTTGGCTACTGTATCATTTTTGTTTGTATTTGATAATTATTATCTAATCATAGGCTACTAGACTCAAAAGATTCGTCTCGCAAATTACAGATAAATTGTGCAATTAGTTATTTCTTTTATTTATATCTAAAGCTTCATGCATGTGTCCAAATATTCGATGTAACGGAAAATCTTCAATGTTTTTGCAAACTAAACCAGATGTCCAGACCGTATTGTGGGAAACAACCTTGATAGCTGGGAGTACCTAGAAATAACCCCCCCTCTCTCTCTCTCTTGATAATCCGATCATGTTTGCGACTCATAGATTTTTTGTACGCAAACTCGTAACTCACACTCTAGTGTGAGGAGGTGACCCTATTCTCCCTCTCCCACGCGACCATGCCCTCATGCCCGTGTCCCACTAGGGGCGAAGAAGAAGACGATGGGGCTAGGGTTTTGGCGGGTTAAGGATCTGCTCTCTGGATGGATTAGAAGAGGTTTTTTGGGGGTGACACAATGGTGGAGGTGGGGGAGACGACGGTTGGGTAGGATGGTGGGGGGACACAATAGTGGCAACAGACGACGATTGAGCGGGGCTAGTGGTGGGGATGTCGCGGTAGAGCTCGTCAATGAGGTGCCTGTGTTTAGGGGAGAGCGGGGGAGCTCGCCGATGAGGTGCCCTGCGTTTTGTGTGGATTTATTATGTTAAAATTCACACAAAAATGATAAAAATCCAGAAGATTTTTGACTTCTAGTGTAAATACACACGAAATTTGTCATTTCTATATGAGTTTTTCGAAATGCACACAAATGTTCTTCCGTTACGCAACCCTTAGATGTGGATGCCACGAACTTGGCCCCACGATGTGGATGGGTAGGTCACTACGATGATGCGAATTAATATTACCAGTTTTTTGTGGGTCACGATGTGGATGCTATGAACTTGGCCTGGTTGATTCCATTCCCAAAAATACCAATAATCAATGTGAACAGAGAAACAAAAGGTATGTCTTTGATGTTATATTCAGTTATATAGTACGTTTCAAGAGCACTCTTGGCCTCGGACTAATAGTGGAGGAGTGCCTTTTTATATCTTAAAAAGACACTTGGTCTATTATGCTCGTTTGCGACAACTTATGTAACTGATTGGTGTCTTTTCAAGAAAACTAGCCAAATGGTCCCATAAATCATACGTCTATTATATTATTCGACCATAATACAACTTATTCTTCACCTCTGTTCCCGGTAAGTCTTAGTATAAGGTTTCATAAGAATGTTATGAGCATTAAATAAGTTGATATGGTATGATATTTTTTAGGCGATACGGAGGCGCTAAAGGGATTCAAGAAACAAAGAAGAAAAGAAAAAAAATATAAAAAAACTAAGATCAAAAGAAGATTGTTTAACCATAGCTCAATAAGTGGGAAATATCTTCGCTGTGGACACCATAGGAACAGTGCAAATTCTGTCTTGGACGTCCTTTTTGCATCTTTCAAGGAGGGCTGAACTTGATTGAAGATTAGGTCAGCTCTGCTCTAGATTTTTTTTCAACCAAATGATTTTAGATTCAGCAGCTCCACCATAAATCTGCTTCAAAAAAAAAGGTGCATCTGCCCCTATATCCATGGATTTGGTGGAGGCTCCACGAAATCTAATTTGGTGAACTTGAGAAAAATTACTCATCACTGCCACTCCATACACAACTTACCCATTCATTCTTTTTTCTTTTTTTTTCGTCGCTTCTTCTTCCCCGTCTCGTCCTTCCAACGTTGTACTGCAACCATAGCTTCCTGGCGAGGGCCTCCAGGCCGGACATGCCCGCACGACCGCACCACCCTCTTTACTTCTTTAGGTCAGCTGCGCCCACTCTTGGCAAGCCCTTCCCCGCCTCTAGTGTGTTGTTCCTTAGGCCAGCTACGCTTGCGCTCGCGCTGCTCAGGCCAGCCGCCTCGACGCCACCCCCTACTAGGCCTGGGGCAGTGGGGCCGTGACGTAGCACCCAAGAACCAGAGAGGCAACAACATAGCACCCAATAGCCAGCGAGGCCGAGACGCAGCGCTCGTGCGAGATCGCACCCGACGTGACCGTGAGAAAGACCACGAGGAAAAAGATGTTTTCTCCCTTTTTATTCTGACATGTGCACCTAAATTGCCACTGAGATAAAGACAAGAGTGGAGGTGTGGCAAATGCTTTTTGAGATCTTAGATTCACGGTGGAGCTAGCTGGATCTATGGATCTAGAGCTATTTTTTCAAAGATGGAGCTATGCCAAACAAGCTCTTAGCAAAGTGAAGTTTCATGTACCAAAGATTCAGCGTGGCATTGATGAAGAAAGATAAAATTAAAGTTTGATGGAATGAAATAAATTTCATAGAGATGAAATTTTCACTGAGACTAGCCTTGTGCCATCAAATCTGACTTCACCAATGTTTTTATCGAAGTATGTGTTCTGCCATATGGACGATTTGAATGGTCTGCCTTGCTCTTATATTTGGCATCTGGTGAACTAATTTGATGGAGTCGCAGCATATCATCTTCACCTCTTGTACCATTTAATCTATATAGGCCCTATTTAGAACCGAGTATATAATTGCTCTTTATATATTTAGGCCCTATTCCGATGGATTGTGTAGTTTCGTTGATGTCGATTGTGTGTGACAGCAAGTGTCACACACATGTTTTGCCCTCACGTTGAGTAGTAGCTTAGGGGTCGTGCCTTTTGTCCGTTATTACAGCCATGGGTCGATAGACGTGAACGCTTGTATCTTTCCGCAAGCAGGCATGGCACCTGCCCCGGGTGCGATCGCCGCCCACTTGGCAGCGCGTCGTCGTCGCTTGGAAACAGCAAGAGCGCGCACGTGCAGTGCGTGCCCCCGTGCACCACGACCTTGAACCCACCGGTCGTCACCTGCGCGACCACGGCGAACGCTCGACGTGGACGCCTAACAGCGGCTCGTCATGGTCAAAGCAGCACGCACGACACGAGATGCCTGGCCACGGCAGCCCAGTCCGCCCGGCAAGCAAGAGGCGGCAACCAATGCATTGCAAAACGGCGACGGCGACGCCTGGCCTGGCTAGAGCAGTCGATCGAGTCCAGTCCGGCCGTTGCGACGACGACGAAGCATTTAATTAGCTAGCGATCGATACGATACAACAAGAAGACGTCGCGCGGCTGTCGAGTCGCGGAGAAAACCGCGGGCCGAGCGCCGATCCAGCCGCGCGCGCGCCCGCGAGGCAATAACAGACACCGTACCGGCGGCGACACGACGCTCCGAGATGAAAAAGGCGAGAGCGACGGCGCGGGATGCCTGTCCTCCCAAAAGGGGAAGGAGAAGAATATCGCAAAGCCGCTTTCCCCCAAAGCCATCTCCAATCCGTCCACCAGCTGGGTGGGTTGCCAGCGAACGAGACGCTCATCGCATACGCCGCGCCGCGCCGCGTGCCGGCCTCTGGAAGAACACCCTGGCCGTCCTGCCGCCCGGGGTGGCCACTAGCTCGGAAGGATCGCTAGCTAGGTCATTTTCCCGGCCGGCCGGCGCCAATGAACCAGGTCGGCGTCGGTCGATCGATCCGTCGATGGATGGATTGGGTGCAACAACAACTACTACAACATGCATGGCCACCACTTGCCGGCGCTAGCTAGCTACTCCTACTCCTCCTAGCTAGTTGCGCGCCGCGACAGCAGCCACCACCACCATCGCACAGGCGTCCAGGCCCCTGCACTGCACTGCACGCCACACAAAGCAATACTACTAGTCTATAGCCAGCGAGCTAGGCAGCAGCGAAAAGCCACAAGCAACTCGATCGTCTATGATCCGTTGCGTCCATTGATGCTGGGTCTGGGTGGACAGGCGTGGCTCCGGCGACGACGGCGACCCTGCACGCACGCACGTCGGGTCGCTGTCATCATCCAGCTGCTACATGCACTGTCGCTACCTTACCTACCACTACTACTCAACTACTACACACCACCCTCCGCCGCCGGCTCGCCGGTGCCGGCCACCACGAGGCGCTTCCTCTCCTCGGCGGCGTCGTCGGCGTCATCAGCGGCGGTCGTTGTTGGGACTGGATGAGCGAGCTCCAGCCCGGCCAGCTTCTTGGCGCGCATGGCCTCGACGCGCCAGTCGGTGCGCCACACGACGGCGGCGAGGACGAGCGCCACGCACGACGCCTGCGCCGACAGGAGGCCGTACCAGAGGCCCCGGAACCCGACGCCCGGGGCGCCGAACGCCAGGTACACCGCCACGGGGGTGCCCACCAGGTAGAAGGAGAGGAGGTTGATGCGCGCGCCCACGGCCGGGCGCGCCGTGCCCCGGAGCACGCCGCACCCCGTCGTCTGCGGGCAGTTGCCCAGCTCGCACAGACCCACCACGGGCATCGCCGCCGACGCCAGCCGCACCACGCCGGCCTCCGTCGTGAACAGCTCCACCCACCGCCTGCTCAGCGCCACCGTCCACGCCACGTGCACCACGCCGATCGCCAGCGCGCACCACAGCGCCACCAGCGCCGCCATCCGCGCTCGCCGAGGCTTCCCGGCGCCTAGCTCGTTGCCCACCTGCATGCATGGGCATGGCCACGGTCAGCGACCATAGTACGTATACAAAACAGTGGAGCTACAGTGGACGCAGCTGTGCCGAGATCTTTGCTGCTGTTCTCCGATGGTTGGCGTGCGAGCCATTCTTGTCTGTTCTTGGAACTCAACAGGGTAAAAAACGAAGCCCAACAGTGTGTTACAGCGAGTTGCAGACGGCTCGTGCTCTGCGCACTAATCTTTTCATGGCAGCCACCAGTGCCTGTCACTGTGCTCATGTGCTGCAATGCAAACACTGCGCAGCACACCCACACAGTGACATGAGAAGGCCATCCACCAACGTGCCATCGTCGTTTTCCCCTGCTGTAAAAATCGGAGTGACCGCCATGGGCTGCGCGGGGTTAAAATGAGGCACCTGCGAATCTACCAAACATGGGAACCGACATGGTTACCTGCGTGTTTCATAAGCTTTACAGACATGAAAACATGGATGGGCACACCATGTTTCACGCTGTTACATTCTTCAATTGAAAAATTGAAAAGGCAGGCCTTCCTTTTGGTTGGAGCCTACTTATATTTAGGCCTTGTTTAGTTCACCCCGAAATCCAAAAAGTTTTCAAGATTCTCCGTTACATCGAATTTTGTGACACATGCATGAAGCATTAAATATAGACGAAAATAAAAATTAATTACACAGTTTATCTGTAAATCACAAGACGAATCTTTTGATCATAGTTAGTTTATGATTTGACAATATTTGTCAAATAAAAACGAAAGTGCTACAATAGCGAAATCCGAAATTTTTTCGGAACTAAACAAGGCCTTACATTATGTATGCATGGAAGGAGTGCATGTACTTTGACGTGGTAGCACAAAGTAGAATATATGAAATAGTGCACCACACATGTGGAGACCAATTTGAGATGCCCAAGGATGGCAATAGGAGGAAGCAGACTCACCATGCACAAAATTGTTGCTTTATTATTACTTTGGCAAGAAAAAGAGAGTAGCTTTACCACATGCTAGTACTAGTATACTAGGTACAACTAAAACTCTGCGATGGCTCTGAATTGCATGCTAAAATTTGCTAGAAATGCATCGTTCAGGAACAGGACATGTCAAAAATCAAAGAGAGGGGAATCTTTAAAAAAAAAGAGAGAGAAATGTACAGGATCCTGATTTACGAATCGTCAAAGAAAAATCTTTGAGTTTTGGTCCACGTCAGGAAAAGAATAAACAAATGGGAAAACAAAACTTCGTGTGACACCGCCGTGACAGTAGTACTGCTAATAAGTCACTTGTCTGGGTACAAGTAGTCAAAGTTCCGTGGCATGCATGCATGGTGATAGCTGAAAAATCACGGCCTCGCCGCGGACCGACGAGCAAAACGCCGGTCCTGCGTTCGACCGCGATGTGAACCTGGCGAAAGCAAATCTATGGACCCGATCCAAAACCCAATCCAAATAAAATCTGGTGCAAATTAAAGATCTCGGCGTATACACGAATACGATCGGTTTTTCGTTTTCGTCGATCCATGTTTGAGGGTGATATATATCTATCTATCGATGGAGGAGAGAGAGGCCATGGTGCTTACCCGGGTGGATACGCAGGCGGCGAGCGCCATGGGCACGGTGTACATGAGGCTGGTGGTCTGGATGAGCACCCCGGCGGCGCCGACGGCGGCGGCGGGGTTGGGGAGGTATCCAGCGAGCACGGTGACGACCTCGTACCACCACCACTCGAGGCAGACGCCGACGCAGCTGGGCACGGCGAGGCTGGCGAGCGCGGGGAGGCCGCTGGCGACGGCGGCCGGCCGGGCCCATCCTTTCCAGGTGCCCTCGCAGGCGCGCGCCCAGCGGATGTAGGCGAGCAGGAACAGCAGCATGTTGGTGTTGGTGAGCGCCTGCGCCGCGGCGACGCCGCGCACGCCGAGGCCCATGCCGAAGACGAGCGCCACGTTGAGCGGGACGTGCAGCACCACGGCGATCGCGGAGCACGCCGCCATGGGCCGCGTGATGCCCTGCGACCGGAGGTACACCCGCAGCGGCTGCAGCACGGCGCCGGCAGCCAGGTCCGGCAGCGCGAACGCGGCGTACGACGCGGCGTGCGCCGAGATGGTGGGGTCCTGCCCGAGCGCCACCAGGATGGGCCCCACGTTGAGCCACAGCAGCGCGATGGGCACGGCGGCGAGGAAGAGCAGCAGCACGGCGCGCTGGACGGACAGCGTCAGGAGCTCGTGGTTCCGGGACCCGAACGCCTGCGCGCACAGCGGCTCCAGCCCCGACGCGAGGCCGAACAGCACGCTGTGGCCCGTGATGTTGGTGAGGCCGATGGCGAGCGCGCCGCCGGCCAGGTCCAGCGGGCCCAGACGGCCGAGGCAGAGCACGGACACCATCGCGCGCAGGTACACCACGCAGTTGAGCGCCGTGATCGGCGCCGCCATGCCCCACAGCGCGCGCAGCTCCGCCACCACCGACGGCTGGTCGTCGTCGCCGCCCGGCCACGCCGCCGCGTCGTCGGCGTCCGCCTGGCCGCCGCCCTTACTCACGTCATGCCGCGGCAGCGCCTTCCCCGGTAGCGGGATGGCCATGCCAAGCGACAAGGGAACGAATGTCTCGCGTCGACTCTGCTACTAGTGCTCCGTGTGAAAGAGGCAGGGAGCCAGAGGAGGGGGGATGGCTTGGCTTTGCCTTGCCTTCTGCCTTCTGCCTTCTGCCGGTGCCGGCAATATATATATGGTCGGAGCGAGGTTTAACCTGCAGCCTGTGCTTAGTACTGTAGGAGTAATTTATTACTGGTGTGAATCTGATCAGGGGTTTAGCCCTGGCCGTTGTTGTTAAAGACAGCACGCGGCGATTCAGTTGTGATGGTGCATGAGACTTCAGGTTACCTTGAAACACGCAGCAGTTTCGACGTGTGGTTTGACTGTTGCTCCAGGGTATTCTGCGACTGTAAAGACACTACCGTTTAGACCTTACTATATTTGGCTTAGTGGGGATTAAAAGGAATAAAAGAGGATTGATTGAATCCTAAGTCAAAACGTTTCTTCAGATTAGCTGAGTAAGCCCTACGGAAAAATGCCAACATGAGACATATCATGCTTGAGCTATGACCCTCTTTTGCTCCATTACTTAGCGGTACTTTTCTGCGAACGAACAATATTTTTTTCTGACAAAATTTAAACAATATTTTCCTCTCACGAATCCTATTTTGGCTATGATCTTCTCCATCACAGTGTTCTCATATGCAGGAATACCCTGTTAGACGACTTTTGTAGCGAATTCTATATGTGCTTTGCCACCAATCCATAGCACATTGCATATCGTGACGCGACACAGGAAAACCGCCAAAGGTACGAGAGTTCGCTCGAGATACTAGATTTTGTGCAACAACCCACAAGATATTATCATGCATAAGATGCATCTTCTCTATGTTTCTTATCGACTATTTTGCATTAGAAAAAAACTTAAAATATCTAATCTATATCTCTTATAAAGATAAACTCCACTAGTTATTTCTCTTGCCATGCAAAGTGTCCATATTAGCATCTACTAGAACATCCCACTAGCACATAACACATTCAACTATCTCGCGCATGCAAAGCGTCCACATCAACATCCAATGAGACATTAAACTATCACATGCTATTATATCTTCATTGAAGCTATTATATTAGCAAACAACATCATTTATTAACATATATTGTTGCATTATCAACAACATACATATATGATTCTTAGTGATTAACATTCTAATATATTTATATTCTTTTTTCATACCCACGGTAACATACAGTGGACCCTCCTAGTTAATGAGTATGTTAGAACTCGAGACTAACCTTAGTTTCTACTTACACATATGCACAAAAAAATATTTTACTTTACCATCCTTATGGATCGTGGATGACTCTGTTTGCGAGTGATAGGCCATGTTTGGCACTGCAAGTTTTTTTAAAAAAGAGCTTTATAAGCAACTTTCTAAGTAAAGCTGAGCTGTTTTAAAAAGGTTGTTTGGCAAAACAGCTTAATGCATGGATGAAAAAAAGAAATGAATGAGAAAGCTAAGATAAGCTACTTTTTTTTCAGCTTCATACCAACTCAGATTTTTGTGAGAAGATAAAAAAATAGCTTCACCGTGTTTTAAAAAAAGTGTTTGGAAAAAAAAACAACTCGTGAGCAATGCCAAACAGACTCTAATTTTACAGGGGATTATATACTTCTCATCGAAGATAGAACAACACTGAGCTTTTGCCGTTCTCGCTGACGTGAGCCAATTCGAACCTCCAATGTACCAGCCACTAACCTAAATGCCCATGACTATCTATAAAGATGATAATAAATAGTTAAATATACCGCACCTACCTAAAAAGATCGCCAAAACATCCTTTGTATTCATAAAAACGGGAAAAAATATTTAGAATAAAACACCACTTGTCACATTGACAGTTGACCCAAGTGGATTTCACCGTATATATGCTCCTGATTTGGCAGTTATCCTGTCGCCAGGTTTCTTTGACTCGTGGCCACATTTTACCATGGGCTAATAGTGCCTTGACCACTAGCCATGGCGGGCCCACGATAGGGCGTGACATCATCTGAAAGCTGCGCATCCCCGTGCACGCAGAGTCAGCCCATCAGGCGTAGGTAGGCGCGTAGCTGTAAACCCGGAGCCCAGCCCAACCTAGCAGAGTAGCAGGCCGAAATCCCCTCACCGCACACCGTTGCGCGGCGCAGGAGCCCTCCACGCGCGCGCCGCTCCTCTCTTCCCCTCTCCTCCCCTTGTGGCCTCGTCGCCGACGACCGACGGCACAGACGCGCACCCCCGCCGTCTCCGCCATGCTCTCCAGGCGAAGGTAAAGCGCGCGCGTCATCTACCCCTCCTCCAGTCCCTTCCGCTCTGAGATTTCCGTCTCTCCCGGGCTCTCTAGCGTCTTCTCTCCTCCCGCGCAGATGCTTCGCGGCGGCGGTGAACCGGATCCGGCCGCTCGCCAGGGCCTTCTGCGACGCGCCGGACTCCGGGGCGCGCAGGTCGCAGGTACTCATCCCGAACACTCTGCCTCCCGTGTGCCTCTGTGTTTCGCTCCTGCTGTAGGGTTTAGGCATTCAGGGGAATGCATCGTTTCGGGTGCTGACTTGTGATTGCTGCGTCCGGAGTTACGGTTCCGTGGCTCAAGCGCGTGTCCTGGTACTGACTCTCTCAATGAACGCGTAGGATCACACCGAGAAGGTTGCTGGCGTGAAGGCTCCGCCTGATGTGCTCGACGTTGCTATTGTTGGTGGAGGCATGGTGGGCTTGGCAGTCGCTTGTGCACTGTGTAGGTATTGCTGTTCGTGTGCTCTCCTCTGTTTACAACGTTGAAGAGTTTGACGCCTTGTGTTTTTTTTTTTTTGAATAAAAAGGTTTCCCCTGCTTTATTACCATAAAGCGATTCAAATCAGTCAAGGTCCTAGTCTGTGCACACAGAGCACAACCGCAGCCACAGACGCCTTGTGTTTATTGTTTCTTGGCTATTGATGCTCGGAACATTCCTTCCCTTGTTGCATCTTTTGATCAGAAATAGTATCACACCCAAAACCTATTTATAGTTTGTTAAGTATTTACCATACAATTGTTGCTTGTATGTGATGTAATGCATTAAAGTTGTAATTTCTCACACGCTTGTATGTCCTGTATGCAGCCAATATGCCATTAACAAAACATCTTAGAGTCGCTATTATCGATAGCAATCCAGCGTTGAAGTCAAGAGGTTACCTGGATAAAAACAGTATACCCGATTCTAGGGTCAGTACTGTTACCCCTGCAACCATGTCCTTCTTCAAAGGTATGATTCTGAACCAAATACGTGTATCATCATACTTAATTCCAGCTGTATTTCATCCTGCAACAGTATTTGGATTCAAGTTTGTCTTGTGTGTTTAGGTGGCATTCATTTAGATTGACCTCTCGTGTTGTTTACACAGATATTTACACAATTATGTTTGATCTACTATACCATATGACCGCATTAGACGTACGGGGAAAGTAGCTCAACCAACTTTAGTCAGCGTTTGGTTCACAGTTCGAGCCTGCCATGGTTTATCATCCCTGGAGTATCCTGAACCCAGCTGTCATTCACCTGTTTTCTATCCATAACTTGCCACAAGTTTGCTGAAAAGATTTGACTGTCACAGATGCTTGCTAAATGAATATGCAAACCATTTCTTTCATACTCTCTTCGTTCCAAATTATAGTTCATTTTAGCTTTGTCCTAAGTCAAATTTTACTAATTTTGACCTAGTTTTTTAAAAAATACATTAACATCTATGATACCAAATAAATATACTATTAGGAAATGTTTCATGGCAAATTTGGTAGACTAATTTGATGTATTTTTCTATATACTTTATCAAAGTTACTCCATCCAATGTTTTCTCAGTTTCCTATCCCGTGGGCTATATTGGTGATATGCCAGAACTTAATAAGAAACAAACATGCCAACAACTCTGTCACTCTTTATTGATCCACCAGTCCTCATAGTTTGAGCCTCATCACAGCAAATGACAAATTTACCATCTGTTGTTGTTAGCAATTTGATTGTTGTGTTGTTCTTCGATTGTTTCTGTTTCATTATGGCAGTGGCAACACTACCAGTTTTCTTTCAGGTCACCAGTTTAGACATCTAGTTGTGTACATTTCACTACTGTAACTGTAACAGTGACAAAGTTGCCATCCGTTGTTGTTTAATGTTCTTTTTTTTTGTGTCCATTGGAATGTCTCTGTTCACCATAGTTTAAGAATGATACTTTTCCATTTTTATAAGTGCATGGCTTGTTTTGCTATTGCTACCAGAAATAATAGCGTTATTGGTAATATTCCTCATGCGTGTGTCGCATTAATGTGGCAGATATTGGTGCCTGGGAGCATGTTCAACAGCAAAGACATGCTTTCTTTGGTAAAATGCAGGTGAGGACATAACATGCTTCTATCTATATAAACAATTTATTTGATGTGTATGTTCATTGTTTATTATGGTTACCTTTTGTCTCTTTTGACCAAACACATCTTGGTGTACTTGCATTTTGACCTTTTGAGCATTGCTGATCATATGCCAAGTTAGTGACAAGTTTGTACTCCCTCCATTCCAAATTGTAAGTCATTCCAAGAATCTTGGAGAGTCAAAGCATTTTCACGTTTGACCAAAATTATAGAGAAAAATACTAAGATTTGTAACGTAAAGTGAGTATACTATAAAAAATATAATTAAGAAAGAATCTAATGATACTTAGTTAGTACCATAATAATTATTATTTTATAATATAAATTTGGTCAAACATAAAAAAGTTTGACTCTCCAAGATTCTTGGAATGACTTACAATTTGAAATAGAGGGAGTACTATGTTAACTGACAATTGAAGTTATCATTTGTGTGCTTTACGTTATGCTAGCAATACCAGTGGAGCATGGAAGCCTCAGGTTTTCAAAAGGCTGTCCAGCTCAATTTACAATTTGAGCATAGAGATAGTATTATAGTTCTATTGTGCATTCATGTTTCTGCTTACTATATCTGATGGCATAAAACAGGAGCTTATGTCTTTTTGGAAGATTGCTGGTTTACAATAGATGTTTTTGTATCATCTAGGCACGCCAGAGTGTCAATGTGTATATTGTGGAAAAGTACAACTATCACCTAACCATATGGGCATGCATCAGTATTTGCCTTCTATTTTTTTTTTCTCTGGCCCTTTTTCTCTGTTATTTTCCATGCAAACACACAATGAAATTGATGCTCCACTTTGGTAATAACTACAATACTGGATGTTTTACTTACAACTGGCAGGTGTGGGATTACACTGGGCTTGGATACACGAGGTATAATGCAAGAGATGTGGGCAAAGAATACCTTGGGTATGCTTTAATAAAAGCTGTCATTATTTTTTATCTACTTATCTTTTTTGTCAGTGGCCATATCTTCCTTTTTGTGTTTGTGTTGCTTAGATGTGTGGTGGAGAACAAGGTGCTTTGCAACTCGCTGCTCTTACGTTTACAGGTTTGTCTTTTCTTTAACTTTTAAAAATCATAGTGAATTGTATTGCCCATGTTGTTTATGCATTATAGGTATCACAGTAAATCTTATGATGTATTTGTCATGGCAAAAGGTTGTGTTTGCTTTTGTGCTGCCTAAAGACCATATATTTCTCTTATGTTAGTTGTAAACAGTACAAATACAACATTTTTCTTAAAATATGATGTGCTTACAGGTATGCAGTAAAATAAGATAATCCCAGATAGCCAAGAGCAGAGGAATTTGATAATTTGGTGTCGTGCAACCCAGATTCCCACTCTTGTTATCGTGCCTTTCTTTTTGGTAAAAATAATCAACTTTGTTTGACACTTAAAAATTTCTCCCTCAACAGGAAGAATTGGATGATATTGAAAATGTGATATATCCTACCAGATTGGTGTCTCTTACTTTCCCGTTGAAGAGCAGACAAGCAGGAATGAAACCAACGTCAAGTGAACCATTATCTGTTGGTCATACTACAGAAGAGTTACATCGCAGTAATTTAGTTAAACTTGACCTCAGTGATGGACAGAGTTTATATTCCAAATTGGTGGTAATTTCTTATTTATCTTCTTTTGCATTACTTTGACCTTTGTTTTGCTTCATTCCTCAATCTGCTAGTCCTATTTAAACTTTGTTGCAGATAGGAGCTGATGGTTCAAAGTCCAATGTTAGACAGATTGCAGGCATAAAAACAACTGGGTGGAATTATCCGCAAAGTGCAATTATCTGTACAGTAGAGCATGTTGTGGAAAATGATTGTGCATGGCAGAGGTTTCTCCCTTCTGGTCCAATTGCACTACTTCCGATAGGCAACAACTTCAGCAACATTGTATGGACAATGAGCCCAGAGGAATCACTGCGCCATAAGTCAATGAGCCCTGAAGAGTTTGTGAAGTCGGTGAATCACGCATTGGATTTTGGTTATGGTCCACATCCTCGCTCTACTGCTCTTGACCGTTACATGGAACAGTTCTTTTCTGGCATTGGGAACACTGCAGCATCTACAAGGGAATGCTTTGAAGTACCACCGAAAGCAACCGGTGTAGTTTCTGAGAGAATGGCATTTCCGTTGTCATTGATGCATTCCCATGATTATGTTTCCAAAAGGCTAGCATTAGTTGGAGACGCTGCTCATACTGTCCACCCCTTAGCCGGCCAAGGCGTCAACTTGGGCTTTGGTGATGCTGCTGCTTTAGCAAAAGTTATTGCTGAAGGAGTTTCTGTGGGCTCAGATGTTGGGGACGTAAGTATCTATTTCTGTTTCTTTTTAGCCTTTCCCTTTGAAATTTAATTTTGGAACTTTAGAGTTGCATCGCACCTGAACCATTCTTATGACTCATGGTGGGTATGAATTTTAGTGTTGATCATATTGCCGGTTCTAGATTTCTAGTTGAACCATAATTAATGCTATTTTAAATTGTTCTTTTCTTTTGGCAGCTGACTTTGCTACAACGGTATGAGAAGGACCGGAAGGCTGCCAATGTGGCGATGACAGCAGTGCTAGATGGTTTCCAGAAGATGTACTCTGTGGATTTTGGGCCCCTTAATGTAGTGAGAGCTGCTGCGTTCCACGGTGCCCAGTACATATCACCACTGAAAAAGAACATCATCTCTTATGCAATGGGTGACACCAAATGGCCACTATTTCGGTGAACAGTACTGCTTTGAAACTGTTGTTCTGAACTTGTGCGATGCACCTGGCTTATAGTTTCGGCTTGTACTGGATCACTAAGAAACATTGTAGTGCAGATGCAATATTACAGTCAATCAATAAATTTCTTTCAAAAGAAATCCTCAGTGGCCTGAGGTGAATTGAAATCGTGTACATCTTGCTGTTAAAAGTTCTTTTTTTTATCACGGTCTGTACTGTTCGCTTGGCTAATAATCCATGGTTGAAAGCTCTGTTCGCTGATTTATTGGGAGAGGAAAACACTCTTGAATAATGATTTATTGTGAGAGAAAAATATTATTTGTTGCAAACTGTGATTTTCATTAATTGGGCTGACCCTAGAAGGGTAGCCATATAGTCACATACATGGCCTCATGGGCCTAATACTTATACTCCAACACCCCCCACAGTCTAGACTACCGGCGCAGCGGAGTTCAAGACTGGACAAGAAGGAAAACACATAACACACAATACCCCCCAGCCACAACTAGCCACCGGTGACGTTGAGGCTGGAACGAAACTCGGCGAAAGTCGAGGAAGGGAGGCCCTTGGTGAAGATGTCCGCAAACTGTGAGGTGGTCGGGACGTGGAGGACCCGGACGTCGCCGATGGCCACATGGTCGCGGACGAAGTGCAGG
>Ga0182004_10000525_pt1 | contig 23797 bp, 21 predicted proteins | sample Sormic07211540_1_FD_120479 | JGI IMG/M metagenome (GOLD analysis project Ga0182004, IMG submission 120479) | Endophyte microbial communities from Sorghum bicolor roots, Mead, Nebraska, USA - 072115-40_1 MetaG | ecosystem: Host-associated > Plants > Roots > Unclassified | place: USA: Nebraska...
GAGGGAGCGGCCGCAGCGGCTGGCTTATATATGGCCAGCCCCGTCGCCCTAAATCGAACGGCTGTGCTCCCTCCTCCCCTCATCCAACGGCTATGTCGTGCCGCCCGTTGGAGCGGGCCGTGCCCGGGCCGGCACTACGGGCCGTCCTCGCGGCCCAGGCACGGGCACGGCATCGGGCCGGGCCAGGCACGGGCACAGCTGGACCGGGCTAGGGCCGGGCTTTTTCGCACCGGACTCGGGCCAGCCCGTTTTACGCGGCCCGTTTGGAAAACTTTAGCCTGAACAGGTTTAGGTTTGTTGTTTGCTCCTCCTCCCAGCACCCTGGGGCCTGGGCCCCACCTTGCCCACTAAACTTTCCCGCCATTTCGTCTCTCCATTTGCCGCCAGGCTGCTCCTTTCCCTCTCCGCTCCCCAACGCCGCCTGGTCGCCAGCTCGCCGCCCCTGCTCACCGATTGCCCTCGGCTGTGCAGCGAGGAGCGAGCAAGCAGCGGCGAGGCGAAGGCGATGGAGGAGGAGATCCGGGCGGAGTTCCAGAGCAGCGGCTTCTCCATCGGGGGAGCCGGCCCCGAGGACGCCGCCAAGATCCTCTCCACGCGTAAGTACAAGCGTCCCCACCTTCCCCCTTGCCCTTCTCTGGTTCTAAGTTTGTGTTTATTTATGTTGATGTGTGTGTGGTCTGTGGTTTTGCTTGCAGTGCTGACCTACTGCATCAACTACAAGATGAGCCGCGCGGACCTCGTCTCCAACTGGGAGGTCTATTATCTCAACAGGTCAGCTCATCCCAGATAACATTACTGTAGCATATTTTGCAGCTGAGATTAGGCTATTCTTAGTGAGTGTCGTTTGAGTTCTGCTTTCTATGAAATTTGATGATAGCATCTTTTGCTGTTTAATTAAGCATGCCATTGTGAGGCTATGCTGATTATTATGGATAAGATGCTCTTGGCTCAATGTTTATTTCATGGCTGGAGCATAAACAACCACTCGCTCTTCCAGTTTAATTACTTGGAAGATCGGATACGAAAACCAGCAAGCTTGTTTTCTGCATCTGGGTTTTGTAGAGAACCTGCAGATGCTACCCTTGCTTCAGAGGTAATTGCACTGCCTAGTTTTGTTCTTTTAACTATTTACCTCATCATCACCCCTTTCCTGGATAGGATATCCCATTATTTGCCCTCTGCAGGAGAAAATGTTTGCAGTTGGTACAGTAGCCTGTGATGGGGAAGGTCATTTGAATGAAAAGTCTATCTTGCTACAGGGCAGGTGAGTGCTTCTTGGACTCATTCATGTGATGATCTTTGCTTAATCACCATTTTTTTATTTCTTTTGGCTAACTACAGAAACATCTTTTTCTAGTGTTCAACTCTCCAGGGGACAGCGTGTGCGCCTTTGACTTGAAGGATCTTGATCACTTCTCTTTGTTTCCTGGGCAGGTAAGCACAACCAGTTCTAATGCCATATACATTATTACTGAGTCAAATTAACACAATTTAAATAACAGGTGGTGGGTATTGAAGGCCACAATCCCAGTGGACACTGTTTTGTTGCATCAAAATTAATTTATTCCATACCGGTCTCTGTGGATGCTCAACTTCCTAGTGCTAATAAACAGGCCATTGATAATGAGAGCAACCAAAATTCTGATGCTGGCACTCTGTCAAGAGAATTGTCATCAGTTAGTTTCCTATCTGTTTTTTTATTCAAAATAATGCTGCATCAAACATATCTGTTTAACGAACAATTATTATATTTCGTCCAAGCTTAAACTGATATCAGTTCATTGTTCTTCTATTTTAGTTATGAATCAAATGCATGTTTATACTTTCTTCATTTATTGAATGGACATGCTCAATCAAAGGAGAGTAGGGCAATCTTACCATTTTACCTCATGTCTTTTACAGGTCATCACGGCAGGTCCCTATACAAGAACCGATAATCTGTTGTTTGAGCCACTGCAAGAACTTCTTTCATATGCTTGTCGTAAGCAGCCTCAGCTGCTCATATTGGTGAGTCCTCTCAATTTCATGGGACAACAAATTGATGTTTGAATGTTCTACTACTGCACACATCAATTGTTCTTTGGCAGACGGGACCCTTCATTGACTCTGACCATCCTGACATAAAAATGGAACTGCTGACCAGAGCTTTCATGATATTTTCCATTTTGAAATTCTGAGAAAGGTAGGTAAATGCTGATTTCTGAAGGTGTAATGCTGGCACATTGCCAAATGCAATAGTTATTCATGTGTGTTATATTTTTTTTGTTCAGATTCCAGATTTTACCCAGTATCTGGGTAACACTGTCCGTGTGATTCTCTTTCCATCCATGCGAGATGCTCACCACGAATTTGTTTTCCCTCAGGTTTGTAATTTTCCTTATTGAGATTCAGACCTGATTTAACAATTATAAATATGTTGCTGTATCATTATATATCAATTAATGTCTGCAAAGTTAGATGTAGATTTTGCTTAGATAGTGCAAGAAGTTTACTTCCATCCTACTAGGCTTTATAGTCTGGTAGTATGTGCAGATGAATTGTGTTATTGTTATTTGAGAGCTCTTGTTATTTAAGCCTTTTTTTAATGTTCTCAGCACAAGCATCTCTATTGATATATCTGTACTGTTGCTACATGCAACCTGCATTTGATTTGAATTTGCCAGAAGATATCACACATCAGGTATATGTGTTACTCTGTAAGATTGCTCTTGGTGAGGTATTTGGTAATGATATTACTTTGTTTTTAAAAGGTTTACATACATTATGCAGATTACTTGTCTGGCAAATCCATGTCTCTTCAGTTCTAACGAGGTACACTATATTAATAGTTGCAATGAATACTGTAATGGTTGGAGCATGCAAAAATATATATGGTTTTCCTTTTCGGAGTATCAAAGAAGTATGCCTTTATTTTGTTTAAGTTATTTTTGTCCGTTGTCCTGAATTAAAATTAAGTCATGGTCATTGAACTGAAAAGAATCTTTTTCTTCTTGTTGTGATCTTAATATGCTCCTCATCTCTGCATTTTCTCTCTTGTTGCATTGTCTAGAAGAGTCCATTCAATGTTTAGGGATTAGCAGGCCTAAATGCTGCCACACTGTTCCTGTGTTCATGAGATATTCTCCACATTTGTAACTTATCTGGAAATGTTTTTTCTTTCTCTTCTGGAACATGAAGGAGAGCTGCATGTCATTTGATTAAGATAGGAAATGGTGTTCTTAATACTTCTCATGCATATTATGAGCAAAATTCACCTTATATGTTGTTAGAAATGTGTTCATAAGTGTAGTCTTACCTGAAAATGTTTGCTTCCCTTTTTTCCAGATACATTTTGGCTGTTGTACTGTGGACATTCTGAAACAGCTCAGTGGTGAGGAAATTTCTCGTAAGCCACCTGTCGGAAAGCCTGGAGACAGGATTGGTAGACTTGCCTCACACATATTAAAGCAACAAAGGTGACTCCTTTTGGCTTTATCATGTTGCATCAGTGTTCAGTGGGGACGGATTGTGTGCAGTTTATGAGTTCTGATGTACCGCTCTTCCTACAGTTATTATCCTCTATATCCTCCTGCTGCTGGTGTGCCATTAGACTTCTGACTTGCTAAGGAAGCACTGGAGATCTCATCAGCACCAGATGTTGTCCTTCTTCCTTCTGATCTTGCACCATTTGTGAAGGTAATAACAAGTTTTTAGTACAGGCAGCACATTTATTGTAAACTTCTAATTGATATTCATATACTCGAATTCTACCCATCCGTGAGCCCATTGTTCAAAAGTCAGAACCATATATTCACATGTCTGTTGTTTATAAGTTACTTCCTTCTGAATGGAATGATGCTGAACAGCTATTATGTGCAGGTACTTTCCCTTGGAAAAGGCAGCGATGACCAGAAACGGTTTATCTGTGTGAACCCTGGAAGGTTGGCAAAGGGTATTTGGTGGGGGCACATTTGTGGAGCTTTACTACAATGAGGGCATCGACAAGACCAACGGCTCCATCATCTGCATATAGGATTACTGTCGGGGCATATCACCTATCATGAAAAGAGGCTCTGCAAGGCTTCTTCTCTTGTTTGCCACGCCAGAAGCCCACCAAAAGGAAGGATTGAAGTGGTAAGATTTATTTTTGTGGCAAGCTTTCTTGGCGACATGTAAATTAAGCTCGGAAATCCATCTCAACATTTGTTATCCCAGAAAGTTTTGCTTAACATGTGGCATTTCCCGTTCTAACTATGTACCTGGGCTAAAAAGTTCATATTGTTGTCAACTAACAACTGACCTGGTTCTCTTCAGTCCTACTGTATATATCAGGAATCGGTTGGTCCATCCCTGCTGTTTTCCATGTAGCATTGTCCAGATTAAGTTGTAATGCGCCTTTTCAGATTAACAAAGTACTTGGACTAAAAAGTTAATATTATTGTCAACAAGCAACTGATCTGCTTCTCTTCAGTCATACTGTATATCAGGAATTGGTTGGCCATGCTGTTTTCCACATAGCATTCTTACGGTTCCATGATTACTGGTAGTTTGTATCCAGATTGTTAACAATATAACGAAGCTGTAATGTGCCTTTTTGCAATTTTGGGTTTAAATGGACCAATTTTTGAAATGGGTTGTCTTTTGCAGCAGGTAAAAAATAGCCTTGCATTAGATCAGATGCTTATTGATGATAGGGATTAATTAGAACCTATATGCCATTACAACTTTCATGATTTGAAAATATACTATTACAGTTTACATATTATGAAATATGCCACTAAAACTCCCATTAGCTTGTAATACTATTGAAATTTGAATGGCATGATTTAATATTACTCAAGTTTTAGTGATATGATTCATAATAATGCTCAAATTGTAGTGGTACTTTTTTTAAACAAAACTAAATTATAATAATATGTTTCAGAATCCACGAATTGTATTGGTGTATCTCCAAATCATGACAGTTATAATGGCGTGGTCCAGTCTTAATGTCAGTTCCACGAAACCACAGTTTATATGCTCATATTCTTGGAAGTTGAGGTTCGTCTTAGGTCGATCCATACCGAATTATAAGATGTTTAATTTTTTAACCCTCAAATTTGACCACTTGTCTTATTCAAAAAATCTGTATAAATGTAGTCAAATTTAAATTATTCTTGAAGAACTTTTATTAATAAATCAAGCTACGACAAATAAAGTGATATTTTGTACAAAATTTTGAATAAGACGAGTGATTAAATTTGATGCCAAAAAAGTTAAACGTCCTATAATTTTTGATGGATTGAGTCCTAAACTTGTGCTATAGGACTGTTGAGCGACTTTGCCAAGCTAATTTGAAGAAGACTTCTCTTCCAAATTAATTGTTAACAGTATACGCACGATAGTGATATCCAAACCAGCTAACAAAAACGCGAACTGAATTCGCTCCCAACAGCAATATGAGTGAACGGAAACAATGCTGCAGAAATGATCACTGCTGCTTGCTTTCCTTGTTCCTTTCCCTGAAGTACTCGAGCCACAGGTTGGCCACCCACAGGATGCTCACCGCTATCCCGGCGCCGATGACGACCGTGCACGACGCCCACGCCGGCACGCGGCCGCCTCCGCCGGAGGACGACGCGTAGAAGAAGCCGACGACCATCCTGACGAACCAGGCCGGCCCGAGGACGGCCCTGGCGGCGGTGTACGCAGCGTAGAACGGCAGCGAGAGCCGGGCGTAGAGCCTGGCGGCCAGCGGCGAGTCGTGCCGGCGCATGGCGGCCAGCGTCCACGCGTTCTGCGCGGCGCTCGTGGCCTCCGCGAGCACCACCAGCGGCAGCAGCGCGGCCGCGCCCGCGGCGGCGGCGTGGCGGCAGGTGGCGAGGACGTAGAGCGTGGCGAGGTGGTGCGCGATGAAGAGCGCCTCGTCCCGCAGCAGCCGGAGGTAGTGCGCCAGCCGCCAGGTCCACGGCGAAGTAGGCCATGCTGAAGTCGAGCACCAGGTCCTCAGCGGCCGCGTTGGGTGCCGCGGCCACCGCCGGGAGCGCGAGGAGGAGGCTGTGGGTGGTGCCGGTGCCGGTGCCGCCGCTGGCGGCGTGGTAGCGGGGGGACAGTAGCATGGCGCGGAGGGCGAGCAGCGCGGCGGGCGTGCCGTGGAAGAGCGAGGTGAAGCAGCTGGCGGCCTCGGCGCGGCGCCGCGGCGGCGGCCCCCAGCCACGGAAGACGATGAAGTAGCCGACGAGGTAGACGGACGGGAACATCGCCAGGAACGGCAGGAACATGGACTCCACTTCCCCGTCCGCGGCCTCGCGCGGCGTGGCGACAGCGACGGCGACGACGTGTGGGATCAGAGCAGATTCGGCGCCGCTCAGCTAGCTGCTAGTCTGCCCGCTGGCTACTACAGCCTCGTCCTCGTCGTTGAATCGTGTTCTTCCTTGCTGCAATTCCGTAAAAGGTAGGGCGGGGATAGATGTTGCTTTGCTTATGGGACTGAGAGGCCGCCGCGGATAGATGAGCCTGAGCCGTCTGCCGTGTCAGCCGGCCGCGCCGCGTTCGTCGTCTCGCGGGGGTGAAATGGAACTGGAAGAGTTGGCTCGCAGCGTGACTGGCTTGGGTTGGCCGGGCTGTGACTGTGAGTTGATGAGGTCTCCCTTTCTGGCGTGGCAACAGTACGTTTCGCGCCACGCACTTCAGAAACCTCTCCTTTTTAAAACCCTGCATGTCCTCTCTTTGGCTCTTTGCTTTCTTTTTTTAATAATAGATAGTTCGTATCCGGCTTCATCTATCCGCATAGAATCAGGCCAATTATTATAAAGTTTCGTCCGAGGGCAAACTCACATGCTGCAAGCAAGGTTTACAACCAAGCAAATGGATAACCGAAACAAAATAAGGTTCAGATTAAGCATAACCAATATGTCTTGTTGATAACCATCCATTGGAACTGAAAAATTGCAAAGCTGATGTCTCTAAGTGTTGTCCTGCGATAATCAGTTGATCCCGCAGATCATCATGCCGCTGCAATCTTGCCCATTGCCGAAGCCAATGTGTTTCCCTAAAAAGAACCTGCAAAAAAGATTTTGGTCTGCATTTGTCAAAAACCACCTCGTTCCTGGTTCTCCAAATTGCCCAACAGAGTGCAGATGCTGCAGTTAATAACAATGAATTATACTTTTTGCTTGCTACTTTTGACCACCTAATAAAAAGGTCATTTATGTCACTAGGGGGTGAAATTCCAAAAAGTATATGTACAACACGCTATAAGAATTTGGAATAAACACAGTCTAAAAAAAGATGTTGTATGGATTCTGGAGAGTGACAGAAGCAACATTTTCTATCCCCATTTCAGTTTCGCCTAACTAAGTTGTCCTTAGTTAGGATCACACATTTCTTTAGATACCACATGAAAATTTTTATTTTCATAGGTATTTTAATTTGCCATAAGTCTTGTGACACTCTAACTCCATTGTTGATTAACACAGCATACATAGACTTGACCGTAAAGCTTCTAGATGCATTCAAGCTCCACACAAAGACTTCTTTTTTCTCTAGTAAGTTAATATTCCGTAAAGAGGCAACAATTCTGTACCAGTTTGTTAGGTTTGCCCCCACTAAATTTCGTCGAAAATAAATATTTAGTGGTGAAGAGCTAATCACTTGTGCCACAGAATCTTGTTTTCTCCTTACTATATTAAACAACGAAGGAAATTTATCTTTAAGGGGTTTATTTCCTAACCAAGTGTCTATCCAAAACCTAGTTTGAGACCCATCTCTCACTTTAAACGAGCCAAAGTCCATGAAAGAGTCTTTAACATTCATTAAACTTTTCCAAAAATGAGAGTCTGTTGGTTTTTTAACACAGTTCCCTAGAGTCTTATCTTTGATATATTTATTCCTTAAAAGTTCCTACCACATGTCTTCTTCATTCAACAACTTAAAGAGTCATTTACTAAGCAAGCATTTGTTTTGTATGTCCAAGTTTTTTATGCCTAAACCCCTTGTTCTTTGGGTTGACATAAAACTTCCCATTTGGCTAATCTATATTTCCGTTTATGTTGGTCACTTTGCCAATAAAAGTGTGACCTGAAGTAGTTCTAAAACACGTTTTGGCATTTCAAAAAAAGACATCATAAACATCGGTAAACTTGATATAAAATTATGATATAAAATTATATATATTTGCCTTATGATAAACTAAATGTGAAACCAATGATCAAAGATATACATATTTGCCTTAGGATATACTAAATGTGAAACTTAATAAAAAAACGGGGAAGAAGGATCAGGCGCGCCAATAGCGTCATCGGGCCGGACTGGCTGTAGGCCCATGTAGGCGTCGTAATTCTCCAGCCCATGTTACGGGGAGGGAGGTCCAGACAGCTGGCTCCTATGTAATGCTGCGTGCGACAGAAGATGAACTGAACTCGAAACAGAAGCGAACCGAGCCGTTGGGCGTCGGCGGCGACCTTCGGCCATCTCGCCGGAGGCTCCATTACCACGAGTTCCCCATTCCTGAGAGTTTCGATCCATTCCGGTACGGTAACACGCTCTTCTGCGCCGCCGCCCCCTTCTCGCGACCCGCGCCGCATCTCTCGCTCGCGGTCTCCCTCCCCCGCGCCGCGCCCCGCGCAACGCGGCCCCACTGCCCGCGCGCTCTCCGCGCGCCGCGCGCCTTCCTTCCATCCGCCCGCCGCGCGCCTCCGCCCCGCGCAGCGTGGACCCTCTCCCGCACGCGAGCGCCTCCCCTGCCTTCGCGTGCGCACCCCTTGCTGTGTTTTCCCTATTCTACTGTTCTCGTCACAATATAGAATTCTGATGGAATCATTTTGCCTGCTTTGTTTGCATGGGTTTTGGTGTTTTATGGTTTAGAATGATCCCTGAGGAAACTAATCTCTGCGTCTATTTGCTGTTTCTATTTTCTTATTTCTCTTATTCAACAATTTCATTTGAATTCCAGATAGTATGCCTGCCGAAACGGCTGGAGCAGTCGAAGTGCTCGAGGATGACACTGTTAAACGCACACCCATGGCCCGACCTAGCAACGGTCGTGAAGGAAAGCCCATTAGGTTGCTGTCCAACCACTTTGCTGTGAAGCTTAGAGGAGTTGATGCTGTTTTCTACCAATACAGTGTAATGAACAACTCTGAAATTCTGCATCTAGTCCTTACCTCATCTATTTATTCTGAAGTTACTTTTGGTTACATTGTAGGTCTGCATCAAATCTGAGGATGATAAGGTGGTTGATGGCAAGGGTATTGGCCGAAAGGTCATAGACAAACTATTGCAAACATACTGTTCTGAGCTTGATGGGAAGGATTTTGCATATGATGGAGAGAAATGTCTATTTACTGTGGGACCTCTTCCACAGAATAACTTTGAGTTCACTGTTATCTTGGAGGAAACATCTTCAAGGTACATGCACTTTTAGTTTAAAAATCTTCTCAGATGGATCTGCTAGAAAGTGAAAATATATGACTAGTGACTGATTATCCTGCTTAGTTTATTTAGAACTCTAGCCATTTCCTAATTTGTTTTCGTTCAAGTGGTTTTGGCCAGCCCATTGCTTACACCTTCCTTATGTTTCTTTTTTCTTGTTTGAATATGGCTCCACGCTGCTGTTTGCATTTTTCTCACACATACATGTTGCCTTGAAAACAGTCAGGCGGTAATGAGTCTTTGATAACCATGATGTGGTGGTCTATCATTAATTTCCAAAAGAAATTGAACCTCATCGGATATAAAACTGTTTGATATTCTTTGGACATAGTCTGTTTTTACTGTGATGAGGAAACTCCAATAGGCAGCTTATATGAATATGTACTCAATGTTCATCTGTTATTCAGGGCTGTTGGTGGAAGTCCGGTGCATGGAAGCCCTACTCAAGCTGAGAAAAAGCGAGTCAAGCGATCACATCTGGCAAAAAAGTTCAGTGTAGGCATAAGCTATGCCGCAAAGATTCCTCTAAGGTCGGTTGCTTTGGCTCTTCGAGGAACCGAGACAGAACATGCTCAAGATGCTCTGAGAGTCCTTGACATTGTTTTAAGGCAACAGCAGGCTAAGCGGTATGCTTATTTGTTTTGTCATTTCAATAACGTATTTTCTCTGTTTGGTTACCATGTATCTGTTGTTTGTTCTGTACAGAGGTTGTCTACTTGTTAGGCAGTCATTTTTCAGTGATGATAGTCGAAACCTTGTTGATTTAACTGGTGGAGTTAGTGGCTGTCGTGGACTCCACTCTAGTTTCCGTACTACAATTGGTGGTCTTTCACTAAACATGGGTATGCATTTTAATACGTGTATCTGGATTTTGATTCAAATTGCCAATATTGATATAATTGTTTTTCGGTTATACAGATGTTTCAACCACTATGGTTGTAACTCCTGGACCAGTTATTGATTTTCTCCTCACAAATCAAAATGTCAGAGACATCAGAGATATTGACTGGCCCAGGGTCCGTGGAATAAAATAACTCTCCCTAAAATCCTATGTTATTCGTTTTCTTCATTTTCTGGAGAGCAGAGCTTCAAATATTTTATTAACTTCTACCTTTAAATGATGCAGGCCAAGAAAATGCTTAAAAAGCTCAGAGTTAAAGCTAAGCACAACAACATGGAGTTCAAGATTATTGGCCTTAGTGATCAACCATGCTCTAGACAAATGTATAGATCTGTTCTTGCGATGTGCTTTATGCGCTGTTCCATTCCTTTGCTGATTCTGTAATATGCACAGGTTTCCAATGAAAGTTCGAAATGGAAGCATTGAAATTCAAACTGTGGATATCACTGTTCACGATTATTTTAAGTCCAAGCAAGTTGAACTAACGATGCCTTATCTGCCATGTCTTGATGTGGGAAAACCAAAACGCCCTAATTATCTCCCAATTGAGGTTGCAACCCTGCTTTTGTTTCAGTCTACATTCTACAATGTAGTCTGGTTATCATAGGTCCCTTTTTTAGATAAAGGGGTTGTCATAGTTTCTGACTGCACTTGATGTTTGAGTTGGTGCCATTAAAATTTCTATTTTGCAGTTATGCCACATGTTATCACTTCAACGTTATACAAAGGCACTGTCTTCTCAACAAAGGGCAACGTTGGTTGAAAAGTCGCGACAGAAACCTCAAGAAAGAATGCGAGTTGTTACAGATGTGGGTAAATTCTGTCAATGTTATTACTCCTCCCTGCTTTCTCCCCTTAACTTGGTACTTACAGCTAAAATGTGCAGGCTGTAAAAAGTAATATGTATGATGATGATCCAATCTTATCTTCCTGTGGTATTGAAATTGACAAACAACTTACTCGTGTTGACGCTCGTGTTCTCTCTGCACCAACGGTTAGCCTATTTTGCCTTTTCTTTTCATTATCACACTTTCGTATATGAGTCATGTTTTTTAATTGTTTGGATTGATATGCTATTCAGCTAGTTGTGGGGAACAGTGAAGACTGCATCCCGAACAGGGGCAGGTGGAACTACAATAATAAGGTTGTTACTACACTACTTGTGAGAGAACACATTTATCTCAGAACATTGTGCTGAACTTCACCTTTTTTTTCATTATTGCAGAGGCTATTGGATCCCGTCAAGATTGAGCGCTGGGCTATTGTTAATTTCTCTGCTCGTTGTGACATGAGCCGAATCTCAAGAGAGTTGATAAACTGTGGACGCAGCAAAGGCATTGTAAGTATTTTGTGGTATTTTGTTTTCTTGCATGGTTTGAGGGATGGGATGGCGATGGATCATCTCAAGTTCTCAACCTAACAAACTTCGTTTGAGGAACCACCACAAACAAAAGATTAGTATAACATGAGGAATGGTGTGATCCAAATAAAATTTGGGATTACCCCATGATGGGCCACACTATCCTTGTTGGGGTTGATCCTGATCCTTAAAACCAAATACCCCACGAAAGCTTGAACATATTTAGCATTCTTATTATGCTGTGCTTTGACCGTACAAGTTATCCCTTGTTTTGTGCAGCTCATTGAACGACCTCACACCTTGGTGGATGAGGACAGCCAGTCTAGGAGATGTTCACCTGTGGAAAGGGTTGAAAAGATGTTTGAAAAAGTCAAAACAAGCCTTCCCGGTCCTCCAGAGTTTCTCCTTTGTGTTTTACCAGAGAGGAAGAATTGTGATATTTACGGTAATACAATATACAGTTACTGTTTCTATGCTACCATGTATCCTTTATGCAACTAAACTTAAAATGCCTTGAAGGGCCATGGAAGAAGAAAAATCTTCATGAAATGGGTATTGTCACTCAATGCATTGCTCCCAGTAATAAGATGAATGATCAATATTTCACCAATGTTCTTCTGAAAATTAATGCTAAGGTATACATTTATCAGCATCTGATTTGTGACCCATATGATTTGAACATAGATCCTGTTATTAGTTTTCTTTCTTGACTAATATGATTTTTCCTGTCGACTAGCTTGGTGGAATGAACTCTAAACTGGCATTGGAACATCGTCAAATGATACCAGTTGTGACTCAAATACCAACATTAATTCTTGGCATGGATGTTTCGCATGGTTCTCCAGGTCGAGCAGATATACCATCAATTGCTGCGGTGTGTCTTGTTCTCTCTTGTGTTACTTGCATCATGCGAAGATTGGTTTTCACATTACTTTTCATATACCTATGTGCAGTCTAGTTTAATTGAACAGAAAGCCCAATAATTTGCACCATGTTTAGGGAACACCAATATGAATGTTATGGCGAATGGGCTGAAGTGTTATGGCGAGTGTGTTGGTTCTTGCCCTGGACTTGCTGCATCACTGTCTACGATAGTTCACGGTTTGTTAGTTTGTTCAGATCTGTTAGCAGATAGAATTGATTTGTTACTTGGATAAGATTTGTTAGGAGTTCTGTTAGGTGTCTAGTTTATAAAGGCAGCTGTGAGGCATATGTTAGGCAAACGTTCTCCCTAATGCTGATGTCTCCAGGGGCTCCCAGGCTCCCCTGTGGTTGCAGCCATCTCAGCCTACAACCCACATGCATGCCATCTCTACTGAGCACCCCACCTGGGACAAGGCTCTGGCGATTTCCACTATGGTTGTTCAGCAAGCAGCCTTGTTCTTATCCAACGGATATATATCTGGTTCATCTAGGGGAGTCAAAGCCAACCGGCGCTGTGGGCTTCTTTCCATGGGAACATGTTTTGCTGGGTTGCTTATCATTTCAGCCTCCAGAGAAGGCCTGACCTTGGCCTGTGGCAACACACATGCCATGTTTCATCTGACCCCTGTTATAGTGCATCCATTGTTACTTGTGATCCTTTGTGGCCTGACGTGCTGTATCAGAAGCTGTTTTGGTATTAGTTTGTTAGCAGGTAGGTTTAATTAGTGCAACATCCTACCGCACTGGAGACATTCCATTCGTCACCTTCGGAGCTGCAAGCACCTACTTCAGCCTATCACAGCTTAAGGACGAGCTGTCTTCGAAGGGTGCTGAAGTGTTATGGCACGTGGGCCGGTTCTGGCCCTGGACATGTTGTGTCACAACCTAGGATTAGGTCACGGTTAGTTTGTTCAGATTTGTTAGCAGATAGAATTGATTTCTTACTTGGATAAGATTTGTTAGGTGCCTAGTCTATAAAGGCAGCCGTGGGCAGGCAGAAATAGATCTAAGAAGCAGCTCAGAGCCTCCAGAGGGAGGGTGATTTAGTCGATCTATCTGCTATTCTTGTATCCCGTTCCCCAATCAATCTACTACAACAATGAGTTTATGACACTATTCTGAAAATTTAGAGCACTGTTACAGCTTGCTTTCCTAGTTTATGATTGCTGGTTTCAGGTCTCTTTTTATTGCCTCCCCCCATGTCAATTTAGGTAGGGGAAGACTGAAATTGACATGGGGGGAGGCAATAAAAAGAGATTTGAAAGTTTTGGATATACCTAAAGACGTGTTTTCATAGGAGTGCTTGGAAAGCAGCTATTGACGTCCCTGAACTGTGATTAGGGGCTCTTGTTGGGTTTCAACTCTAGCCTACCCCAACTTGCTTGGGACTGAAAGGCTTTGTTGTTGTTGTTGTAATAATACTATGCTAAAGTTTTCCTCTGTAGGTTGTGGGATCTAGATGCTGGCCATTGATATCACGGTATAGAGCATCAGTGCGTACCCAGTCTCCAAAGGTAGAGATGATTGATTCTCTATTTAAACCACTGGATGATGGGAAGGATGATGGCATAATGAGGTGATTTAAATTAACATCTTGTCAGTTTTCTGTGTTATGTTCTTCTAGTTGACCTCACGGTATCTTCATGTTGTATGAAGTAATTTTTCTCAGGAAGTGGGGCCTTAGTCTGTTATCTAAAAGAGAACAGGAATGGCCTAGTACCCTTTTCACTTTTTCATTGCATTGCAGGGAACTTCTACTAGACTTCTACCAAACCAGCCAGCAAAGAAAGCCTAAGCAGATAATCATCTTCAGGTGTGTACTGAGTTAATTTTTATTTTCAGTTATATATGCCTATGATTGTGTCATACAATGATATAAAAGGCGCATTTGTTTGCAGTACGAGTTTGTAAGAGTGTGTTGGTGTGAGCATGGTGGGTGTGCTGTAATTTATTTGTTATCTCCTTAATGCAATGATATGCAACTCTCCTGCATATTCTACAAAAAAAAAGTGTCATACATTGTTAAGCTGTGCTGAATGTGTACGTCACCATTTTTTTTCTCCAACTCAAAGGATCATTATTTTAGTGCAAACTGGAATGATTTGTTTTCTTGAATGATCATATTTTGGTGATTCAAAGGAACATTTGGTCTTTCCATGTTAATTTGGTTGTGTTAATTTAGCATAACATCTAGTAAGATGTGTTTGACTCCACAGAATTTTACCAATCTTAAGCCAGGACAAGTCAAATATCTGTAGCTGATTTAGTATCTCTCTAGTTATTATCGGTTTCTTTTGTAATAAAAAGCTATCATTTCGTACCAGCTTTTCTTAAAATTGTCTCTGCAGTTCTTATTGAAGTGTGAGCTCTTTTGTGTTAAAGGATGAAAATCAGTTTATAGTTCAGAGTTGGCTTTACTTTGTGTGAATTGAAGTTGATACACTTCAATAAGAAGTTGATACTCAGAGTTGAAAATTAAATGACTCAGAGTTGAAAATTCAGTTGGTGTCCTTTGATTAAATTACTCAAATTACTCAGAGTTACTCAAATTACTCAGAGTTGAAAATTCAGTTGGTGTCCTTTGATTTTCCTTTTGAGAATTGAAGTTGATACACTTCATTAAATGAATGTTATATTTGAGTAATTTTGTACAGTATGGTTAATTATATCATGTATGTTCCTTTCTATTTATTTTGTGGATGTGAGGGTGTCTTTGTGGTTTCTTCTTTCTGTATTGATTTGCTTTTTTTGTTCCTGCACGATGATCTGGGCATTCACTGGTGCTGTGACTTTTCTAGTGTTTCTGTTCTTGGTATTCAGTGTTGATGAATTCTTATCCTTATGGTCTACTTATGCAGGGATGGTGTTAGCGAGTCTCAGTTTAGCCAAGTACTGAACGTTGAGCTTAATCAAATCATAAAGGTTCTGCTATGCACTGTTTTGCTTGAGAATTCCTTGGTTTTCTGGCATTTCCTAACAAGAGTTAGACAATACAGGCATATCAGAGTATGGGACAGGGGGACCTTCCAAAGTTCACAGTGATCATTGCTCAAAAGAATCACCACACAAAACTCTTCCAAGCTGATTCACCAGAGAACGTTCCACCTGGTAAGCACCCTTGTCCGGTTGTCCTGCTTAATACTGCTAAAGATTCTTCCCCTTTAAACAGCTTGAGCAACTTGCACTTTGTCTTTGCATCAGGGACTGTTGTAGACTCCGGCATTGTTCATCCAAGACAGTATGATTTCTACATGTGCGCTCATGCTGGACCAATTGTAAGTTCTCTAGAGTAGTTTTGGATTTTGCTTGACCATGCTTGTTAGTAATTGCTTAACTGGGGATGTGTCAGACATGTTTCATATTGAGCACTACCATGTTCTCTTACATAGGGTACTTCAAGGCCAACCCATTACCATGTGTTGCTTGATGAGATCGGCTTCTCCGCAGATAATCTCCAGAAGCTAGTTCTTTCACTTTCATATGTGTAAGCACATATGTTCATGTCTATTTCCTTATTTCGTACTCTTATGTGAGGATAACATGTTTGTGCTTGTATAGGTACCAGAGGAGCACCACTGCTATTTCTGTGGGTACGTTGATGTTTTCTTTTGTACTAAAAAAACGTCACGCACTGTTTGATGGTTCTTCCTATTTTAGGAGACAATAGATGCTCTCTCTCTCCTTTTTTTCTGAATGCAGTTTTTGCTTTTTCAGTGGCACCTATCTGTTATGCCCACCTCGCAGCAGCTCAGATGGGCCAGTTCATGAAATTCGAAGAGTTTGCAGATACATCGTCAGGGAGTGTCAATTCATCATCGTCAGCATCAATACCAGAACTGCCACGGCTGCATGCTGATGTCTGCAGTTCCATGTTCTTCTGTTGAGGTGATTTTAGTTTGACCGTTGTGGGGTAGGGCTACTTCTTTCTGAAGGAGAACCTTATATGTTGGTACACAGCAGGTTAACTGTTTTGTGAAGAAACCAAGTAGGTTGTTAGTTGTCGCAAATCATGTACGCCAGCATATTTTGGAGCAGTTTTGGGCTCCCCCCCACCCCACCCCAAAATGTAGGTACAGCTTCCAGATTTTAGGTAGCCTGGACGTTTGCATCTGCAGGTTTTTCGATTGGAATCTAGAAGATTTTAGGGATATTGAGAGAGTAGAGCCAGACCTTTGAGGTGAAGGATACTTGGTTAAATGATCTTTCTGTTAATCCCCAAAATGCGTGTGCATTGGGGGGGTATAAAAATGAGTTAAAATTTCTGTATCTCGCATGGCATCCAATTGTACTCGAGTGTTTGTGCTGTACTCACTTGCTGCGTCTGAAATGCGAAAATGACCACAGCCGCTCGCGACTCGCGAGAGACCACAGGAAAATTCTTGGGCGTTTTGTATTCTTGTCATCTTGTGAGACTTGTGGCTGAATCACTTTTAGGAAATGGAAAGCTTCAGGCATCAGGAAAGCTCTGAGCGAACAGATAGGGAATTGAGAAATACAAGCATCAGGAAAAAATGGTCAAAAGTTTTTAGGAACTTGATGTTTCTGTCCGCTGTAGAGTGTAATTATGATTTTTATCTTTATTTTTTTAACTTTGTAATTTTGCCTTTACTATTTTGAATTGAAACGTCTGTCTGCCCATATTTCTAACATCGTTATGTCTATAGATGGATTAATTTAATGAGAAAAAATAGGAAAAAGAATGTTCATGCGAAAGGTCAAGAATACACTCAATTTAACTTTTCTCCCTGGCTGGCCTCCTCGGTCCTCGCTTGTTCGTCTTCAATGTATCTGACTAGAGCAACCCCAAGGGCGCCGATGGTGCATAAATCGATGGCCAGGGTAGGAGATGCCGAGCCTATATTTCGTGGCTGTGCAAGTTGGCTCTTATAAAAAAACAAAAAATTTCGTATCTGGATAGTAATTTTTATGAGGGTGTGTTAAATACTTTCATAAAAATAGTTGTTTTTGGGCAGTGTGTGGAGCACTCAAACGAAAAAGTTTTCGTGGCAGTATTTAGGCCTTGTTTAGATGTAAAATAATTTTGGATTTCGCTACTGTAGCACTTTCGTTTGTTTGTGACAAATATTATCCAATTATAGACTAACTAGGATCAAAATATTTGTCTCGCGATTTACAACTAAACTGTGCAATTAGTTTTTGTTTTCGTCTATATTTAATGCTTTATGCATGTGCTGCAAGATTCGATGTGACGGGGAATTTTGAAAACTTTTTGATTTTTGGGGTGAACTAGATCCAAAAATTTTTTTGGATTTTGATATTGTAATATTTTTGTTTTTATTTGACAAACATTGTCCAATCATAGAATAACTAGGCTTAAAAGATTTGTCTTGCAATTTAGAGACAAAATGTACAATTAGTTTTTATTTTCATCTATATTTAATGCTCCATGCATGTGCCGTAAGATTTGATGTGACAGGCAATTTTAAAAAAATTTTGGTTTTTGGAGTGAACTAAACAAGGTCTTACATCACCCTCATGAAAATGATTATTAGGGTATGTTTTCAACTCTTACGGATTGTTCCCTTCATGAAATCTCTATTTTCTAGTAATGTTGGGGGAGGTTCCCTCCCCACCGGCCTTATTTAGTTCTAAAAATTTTTACCAAATAGACATTGTAGTATTTTCATTTGTATTTGATAAATATTGTCCAATCATAGACTAGCTAGATTCAAAAGATTCGTCTCGCAAATTACAGGTAAACTGTATAATTAGTTATTTATTTTATTTATATTTAATGGGCCCATGTGTTGTAAGATTCAATGTGACGGAGAATCTAAAAAATTTTACAAATTTTTTTGGGAACTAAATAAGGCCAGTAAGTTTTTTTTTGCATTTACCTAGTTTGATTTCTTTCTTTCATTGCATTTCGAAAAAATCCAAACATAATAAAAATATCAAAAATATTTACCTTTGTTTTGTATATGCTTTATGTGTGTTTATTTTCTTCCTATTCTAGAAATGATGAATAGTTATTCTGTTGATGTTTCTCTAATGCCTAGTTTACAGCTTGTCATTTCTCTAAGTTTGGATTATTTTGCTCACATGAAACCATCATGAATCTAAAACTTTGTGGGATGCAAGTGAAGTAACTCAGTCTAAGTTGTTGTGAGATAAGAGATAGCAAAAATAAGAGCTGCTATAATATTATTCCCAATGCCTTATTGTTCCTCGATGGTAAAAAAAATCCTACCAAAGACATATGATCTTATATGATATAAGCTTTCTACATAAGCTACTGGATTTGTGTTGAGTCTTGTCAAGTATTATTGCCTCTTGTTGAGAGACCTGCTTCCAAGATCAAGATCACATACAATACTCCAGTAGCTTATGTAGACATGAAAGTCCAAAGTAATATGGACACATGAAAGTCCAAAGTAATAAAAAAAAGTGAGCACATGAAAGCTCATGAATAGAAAAAAGGTAATAGCCATGTCTCAAAATAATAAATTAGACAGAGATCATATCAAATGGAGTATTTTCGTATTCTATGTTCTACACACATACATATCTTGATCTAAGAGTATGACACTTCTCTCCTTGATACAAGCTTTGGCTTTACAAAATATGTAAGGTATGTATGCTACCTCTTTTATCTTACCCAAAGCTCCACATATGCCATTAGAAGTAGGATAAGAAGACAACTTAAAATATGCCTTAGTGAGGAGTCATATACCATTTGAGCAATATGAAAGTACCATATGAGGAACATTAAATTTTCTTTTGAAAAATATTACAAAATCTCCGATATGAAACTTGTGCGGGATAAGAAAAATGGTGCTAAAGTCAAAGTGTTCTGACTGTCCAAGACAAAGGATAAGGCCATATGCCCCATGAAGGACTAAAAGAATAATATGGGTGAGTTTTCAACATTGCTAATTTTTCATCTCAAGGAGAAATATGCTAATGTGAACCATAGCAGGATCCCCTAATCCACCGAGGCCACGAGCAAAGGTTAAATTTAGGGAATCTTGTTACCGGTGAAAATGTCACACTTTTACATAGTCAAAACACTGTCAAGATCCTCAGAATAAAAGGAAAAATAGCATAGCATGAGTATATTTTTATCAATAATAAGTTTTACTTGTACTTGAGGTATTTTCATGCAGAACATTACAAAATGGAGAGAAATGAGCTAGTGGCATGAAGCCCTTCAAATCGACAAGCCACCATCAATAGTGAGCACCTGCAGCAGCAGAACAAACGAACAGCTAGCTTGAGTTGAGAAGCTCCCAAATAAAACAAAGAAAGAACACCATCACGTTGCATTATTCTGAAACTGGAAGCCGTTTCTACTCGCCTGTCCGGTGATGTAACTAGCGGCAGGATGAACAGCCAGGAACCCCACCAGCCCGGCAACCTCTTCTGGCCTCCCAAACCGTCCTGTATATGATTTGCATCAGCAGCGGCAGAAATTAAAATGACGTACGATTCAGATTTCAGATACAAAAAGATGCATACTGAGAAGAGAAGAAGATTGCAGTGCTACCTAATGGTATGGTCTCGAGCGCCTTCCTTTCCACATCGTCCCCTAGTTTATTGGTCATGTCGGACGCCACCCAGCCCGGTGCTACGGCGTTCACCTGCAATTGCAGAAGCCAACAAGCTTAATTAGGGTATGTTTTGTTTCATTCATCTTCAGGTACGGTGCTGCAGGAGGTACTCCCTCCGTCCCCGAATATAAGGCTTGATTTGTTTTGACGTGGTCTTCAAGAACATATTTTGACCTATATAACAAAAGTTTGATCACTATGAAATATTTCTAAATACAAATCTAATGTAACTATTTTTGTAATACAGACTTATGATATATATAATTAGACTAATTGTTAGTGAAAGATAACAAAGTTTAAATTTTGAAATAAGTGCATGTCTTATATTGTGGACAGAGGGAGTATATAACACTAATAAAGCTAGCTACTTGCATTGATGTTTCTGCCTCCGTACTCCCTGGCCATGGCCTTGGTGAGGCCAATAACCCCAGCCTTGGCGGCGCAGTAGTTGGCCTGCCCGACGTTGCCGATGATACCGGAAACTGATGCGATGTTGATGATCCTTCCCTGAGTCGATCAGGTACATATGTAGTATGTAATTATGTATAAGCAACAGCGAACGAGTATAGTAATTAATAACATAAAAATGGAGCTATGAAATTAATTAATATATGATCGTGAGGCGTCACAGTTAGCTAGCTGTTACCTTCTTCCTCTTCATCATCACGGTGGCTGCAGCCTGCTGAACAATACGAGAGCAGCCCAAGTTACTAGTTAAATGAAGCTTCAATTCATGCATGGCAGGGGTCACATGAAATTGATTGACAGGCAGGAAGAGGTCAATGCAAGAAGGAAGATTGTGGGTGGAGGCAGGACCTGGGCGCAGAAGTAAACGCCGGTGAGGTTGACATCAACCACCTCTTGCCACTGGGTCTTCTTCATCCGCATCAGCAGCGCGTCACGTGTAATCCCTGTTGGTTACTCAGTCAGTCATCCAATCGAAACAAAGTTGGTTATTTGTGCCCAAATACAGTACTATTGTGGTTTAAACCGAATGCTTTATCCAAGAAATAGACTTTTTTCAAAAATAAATAAATAAGGCAGGCAACACATTGCGAATGGAATAAAAATATCCAGACCTGCATTGTTCACCAGGACATCCAGAGCTCCCCAAGCATCAATTGCCTGCGGCAGAGAAGAGATGAAACACAATCGTGACGTAACTATAAACTCATACAACAGCACCAAATCAATGAATCTTGTACTACTATACTTAGATTCCTATCCCTATATATGTGGGTGAGCCAACGTTAACTCACGGCCCTCATCATGGATTCGACGTCGGCCTCGCAAGAGACGTCGGCAGCGAAGCTGATCGCCGTCCCACCGGACTCCTCGATCTGCACGGATTCGGATCACCAATTCACCATTTAGTTACATGTTTATGCTGATTTCATTTTGACAGAAGATCAAGAAACCATGACATGAACAAAATGTATATCACGAGTTTCACGCGTGCATCTGGCATGATATATGCATGATGAACTGTACGTTGTTTGGGTCTAGTCATTCAATTAATCAGCGAATGAGGAAACAATTAATCATGGTCGTACATAGCTATATATAGCCTATAGCTCACCTCTCTGCACACTTCTTCAGCTTCCATGCCTGACTTGGCATAGTTCACAATCACCTTAAATCACCGAAGAACAAAGGTAGCAGGTTTTCAGTCGTTTATTAATTTGACACGGCAACAACATACCACACAAATATATATAACCCAAGTACGTTGTACTTGTACGTACCTTGCACCCTGCTTTGCCAAGTGCCACAGCTATGGCTCTGCCAATCCCTCTAGACGCTCCAGTGACAACCGCTACCGGGGCTTCAAGCCGTGCTGCCCAGCCATCCATGGTCACGGCATCGGCAGCTCTGATTCGGTCGCCTCTCCTCCTAGTCCTTGTCCTACCTGCAAAGGTGAGTTGTTTCGTTAATCATAATACTGCATGCTAATAAGTGATTTTTCCTTCTGATGAAAACGTCAACTAAAAGTTAACTAGTAATGCATGCACGTACAGTCTAAGTACGATAGGTTCGGTTGGTTCCCTGATGCGGATAGGGTCGTCGCCGCCGGCTGTCCAGAGCGCTGCGGCGGCTTCAAGCTGCTGCCATGGCGGCGCTGCGGTGGCGGAGACACACAGGAGGTGGCACTTAGGCCGCCGGCGGCAGACCATGATGATGCTGTGGAGGCAGCCATTGCTGTTGCAGGGACAGACTCATGAGGTCCTTAAATTCTTCAAAGAATCGTTAGAGCAGACGTCGGAAACAGAAAGATGGCTGGCTGCCTCGCGACGCGTCGCGGATTAGATGGAGGCTTGCTTTGCATGACTGCCCAAACCGTTTGCGCTGGACTACTTGGCAGGCTGCTGCTAGCCTGCTATATATCGTGGATAGGAAATACTATATGCATGCGATTCAAGTTTTCAACCACTGGATGATCTCGTCCAGTTCTTCTCAGGTGTGAGTGGATGGAAAGTGTACTCTGTATTGGCTGCTATGTATAGTGTCCTAGAACATTAGACGCTCTGCCGTGACCACATAAAAACATAAATAAATGTACAGTTTAATGCATAATTTTTTACTCACCATATTAGCAATTTTTATGAAAACGACCATATTAGCAATTTCTAATAGTTGGACACAAGGTATTATGGACACAAACATACAAACCAGGAAACCAAAAGAGCAACAAATATTCACTACTACAGAATGAGGCATTGGTCGATGCCCAAAATCGCCAAAAACCTCGGCCTTTTTGCGGTCCGGGGTTAAAGGCCCCTTTAACACCGGTTCGTAACACGAACCGGTGCTAAAGGGTCCTGCCTAACGGCTACTGACAGGTGTTGTCGGGGCAGGGACCCTTTAGCACCGGTTCGTGTTACCAAGACCCTTTAGCACCGGCCAGTGCCACGGGCCGAGGCAAAGCCTTTAGCACCGGTTTGCCACACAAACCGGTGCTAAAGGGTGACCCTTTAGCACCGGATTTTGCCTTGAACCGGTGCTAAAGCTCCGGTTTATAGGCCCGCCCCCTCCTCCCCTCTGCCCATTTGAAACCGAGAGCACCATTGTTGTTCTTGGAGCTTCTTTTTGCTTGTTCTTCATTTCTGATGCCCATCGTTGATCTTCTTCGACTCCGTCATCGTCTCTTCGTGTTTGGAGGTGACTAACTTCAGCATTTCTTGTCTTTTTATGTTGTTTTTGGCTTGTGATGTCCCCATCATTTTTAGCTCAAATCCACTTTGTTACTTTGAATCATTCACATGAATTAGTATCCATATATATATATATATCATATTTTATGGTTGACCTAGTATTAATGTAGTTTGCAAGAATGAATTATAGTATCTTTTTATGATGTTAGAAAGTAGGATAGTTCAAATTAATTGGTTTGTTAATATCACTTGACATAATGTCCATTGTATAATTTAGAAGATTTGTTGAAGTAACTAGACAAATAAAGGATATTATTAGGTTCTTCTTTAATCATACATGTTCACTAGTAAATCTGGAATTTATAATTATTTAAAAATGACCGGGTCTTCGGTCTCTCAACGGGTTCAAAAGCGATACCGGCCGGAACTCCCTCTCATTACTTGTGGCAAGTGTGGGCAGAAGATTGTGATGGAGTACAAAGTGTCGAAAGAGGGAGTA
>Ga0182004_10000526_pt1 | contig 23796 bp, 25 predicted proteins | sample Sormic07211540_1_FD_120479 | JGI IMG/M metagenome (GOLD analysis project Ga0182004, IMG submission 120479) | Endophyte microbial communities from Sorghum bicolor roots, Mead, Nebraska, USA - 072115-40_1 MetaG | ecosystem: Host-associated > Plants > Roots > Unclassified | place: USA: Nebraska...
ATAATTCTCTTTGTTTGAACAAGTGATAGTAACATATTATTCTCTACAAAATGCTATTGAAATTCTATACAAATTGCTGCTGAAATTATATATAAATTGCTATTGAAATTTTGTATAATGTGTTGTTTTTTAAAAATTCGGGTAAATCGGGAATACCCGAACCCGAACCCGAATTAGCGGGTAGTATTTTTTTGGAACTAATATCGGGTAACAATTTTCATTACCCGAATTTTGAATTACCCGAATTACCCGACCCGAAAAAATCGGGTAACCCGAATGCCCAGGCTTACTACGATCTCACAGGTTATTTGGTCTCAATATATATATATATATACTTGGATTTATTTTATGCAGATTTAGTAAAAATATATGTTCTGTACGATTAGAAATATTGAGTTAGTTAATCCTGGAACATGTTTCCCTGTTTTGCATTGCATAAAAAGGAAAAAAATTCCTTATTTCGATGTACCTCCTAGGCTCCTAATGTCCTACCCATTTTGTTTCAATCCAAACATAGCAGCAAATAATGATTACTAATAACACAGGTAGCTGACTTGTTGGGACTATGCTTCTGTGCCAGCTGATTTTAGCCTAGACTTCACTCTTACTGCTTGGTGTTAGTTAGCCATCAGGCAGGGCCGTCTCATAAAATATATGGACCCTGTGCACTTCTTATTTAGGCCCCGAATATAAATACTAAATAAATAAATAACAACAACATCAATAATTTTTCATTGTATTACTACTTCGTATGACCTATTGGTAGCCCCTTTCTACAATCAAATCAGCATCCATATTTTTTTTTCTTTATTTCTACGCTTTTCATATAGTCATATTTTCAAATCCAACTTTTAGAAAACAAAACTTTTGGTGCAATAGAAAAGAACAAAATTAACACGGTTAGAAATTCAAGAACAAATCTAGGCATATGCCGGTTGAAATAATATTGATCTGGTTAGTATTTGGTATCGTGGCTTCTATTTCTTGAGTCTTGATTCTCCGATCCAACAAGAAGTAGCTTCCATAGTCACAGTGCAAACATGTTTAGAATACAAATTCATCCCAATCAATCAATTGAAGCTAGACCTAGGCGAAAGAAAGAAAAAAATAGGATAAGAGAGAAGGAAACCTGGGGGAGATTCATAGTCTAGTAGGATTTTTAGTCTGAAATCAGGATTAATCCATGCAATAAAAAATAGATTCAGAGAATCAGTCCCCTTATGAAAGATAGTTTATGATTTGCATGTGGCAAGAGAAAAATACAAATGATTTGTATATGGATAGTTAGTGCTACTCTTTTCTCTTGCATTATAGATTAACATTACTAATGCTGTAGACTAATCTTGAGGGGCCCTGTGCTGGCGCACAGGTTGCACATGCACTGGCACGGGCCTGCCATCAAGCATGATCCATTGATCCTATATGCAAAAAATCTGTCTATCCATCTGGTTCCAACGTTTGTGGATACTGCATCAAATTTTAATCGAGCTGCAGTAATGGTGTATGATTTGGCCCAAGAAATCTGTTATCTAATTGGTAATGATGCTCCATAACTCTATGCCACAACTAACTTCTACTACTTGATGCATAGGAGTGTATGTCTTATAAAAAGAAATTGTAACAGTATGTGTCTAGGACCCAACAAAATATTGCATGAATTTCACAAAACCACATTATAGTGGGAAAAAGTTTTGCAAGCTTTTTCTGTTCCCTTAGCTAATATTGAGGTAGTTGCATACTTGTGATATTCTACAAGAGCTGACATGTTTGATAGCGTAGCGATGTGGGGGCAAAGTGAATCCTTTTGATACACTGTGAAGTGCTTGTACTAATAATTTCATCTCATTCAGCTCCATCCAGGCATGCAATTGCATTGACGCGTAAGCTCTTTACTGAATGAACATGTTTTATCCATGTGTGTTTCTAACTGGGGGTACCTGTGCATTATTTTTAATACCATTGCTTTACTGTTGTTATGGCCATCCAGTCTGGTAGTTTTTGATAGAAAAATAATCATTAGTCAATAAAATTTTGAACTTCTGAAACCAAGGACAGCTGAACAGATTCTTGTAACATTCCTTTGATTTTGGCTTCCACCCCTGAGAGACCAACATCAATTCATACTAAAGGCCCAATATTATTTATGTTCTCTATCAATAGCAAGACATTAGGTCTAGTTTTATGGAATTTCCTCTCTCATCCATTTGGTGGTTTGATTTACAATGTCCATGGTTCCTTAAATCTGTTTTCTTTTGTGCATTTTCTTTTTTCAATCATAAATGCTAGGTTATCATTTATTACTGCACTCAATTATTTTATCGTGGTTTTCTTTAATATGTATTTCATTATCATGTGCAGATAGATGAGAATGTCCAGCGTGAGATAATTAACCATAGATCATTGAAACACCCTAACATTATTAGGTTTAAAGAGGTGAGTCTGGATTGTGATGCTGTTTCTCCCCCAGAATTCTATTGTTAAACATTTTTTAAATTTATTTGTATGTCTAGGTTATTTTAACACCGACCCACCTTGCTATTGTCATGGAATATGCCTCTGGTGGTGAGCTTTTTGAGAGAATATGTAAGAACGTGCGATTCAGTGAAGATGAGGTTTGTGCTTGTCACTTAGTTCATCTTTCTTCTTGACACACCTCTTTCTTGATCCTACTAAGTGTGCATATATATCTTTCCAGGCTCGCTACTTCTTCCAGCAGCTCATTTCAGGAGTAAGCTACTGCCATTCAATGGTATTAGTTATTATATAATGACATACCTTCCATCCTATTGTTACTGTTTACTCATGCATTGCATCGAGCTGAGCTGCGTTTTTTTATTCTTATTTTCAAGCAAGTATGCCACCGTGATCTGAAGCTGGAGAACACACTTCTAGATGGGAGTGATGCTCCTCGCTTGAAGATATGTGACTTCGGCTATTCCAAGGTTCTTACACATGTCAACTTCATCGTATTCTAACTCATATTTATGTGTTACGTTCAAGCTTAATTGCATGGATATGTCAGGTCACCCCTGTCGTATATACACGTGGGACACAGCATGGAGATGTCTCCATGGAGCATCGGGGAAAAACATAAATAAGAGCAATTCCGATACGTGGGCGAAGACGTATTGAGGGATTTTGTGGATACGTCTAGTCCAGTAGGTCTACTATAACCCTCGACTCACATGCACCATGCAGTCAGGTAGCCAGTGAGGTAACACGCCCGCTGCTGCCACCGCCCGCCTGACTTCCTGCTCGCCCAGCTGTTCGGCTGTCCCTGCTACGAGATCCAGCGCCAGTGGCATGCTTGAGCTGGCTGCAGCTGTGGCTGTGGCTGTGGTGACGCACACCACCCGCATGGCGCACGCTGGAAATTTGTGGGCACCACACACACATGGCACTGCGACGAGCTTCACCACACACCGGCGATAAATCAGCACCAAGCTGGTGATGAGTTAGCGGTGATTTCTTCCATGATCCATCTTCTCTCCTGTAGCCTCTTTCCTGCCCTGTTCCCCATGTCAAATTAATCTAGACTCTTTGCTTAAAGCGGTGTCAAATTAATCTGAACTGGAACTGAAAGGGAAATGAATTGTTTCAGTGATTTACTCATCTCCTCCAAGCCTGAATCCTCGCCCTCAAGTAGAAAGTTATGTGCTTAGTTGAATCCTCCCTCTATTTAACTAGTTCTACTTCTGCACTAGGCACTTATGTTCTCATTTGGATTTTGCAAGTTTGGACTTTTTGAGAATTGAATGGAGATGCTGGGCAGGCTTGGCTGTTGGAGTGTTGGCTAAATGGAAATATGAAAAAAGATGAGCAGAACAGCACAATTGCAAAAATGCAAGGCAATTTAAAGTTCCTGCTAGTGTGTTACGGCTTTTAGAATTCTAATATGCCTTATTATTTATCTATTAAAAATACTAAAAATGCATCTGTGTATCGTTTCTTAAGAAAAATGCTGTATTTGTGTATCTGCCTGATACTGGTATGTGTATCCGTGCCTGTGCTGCATAGCATTCTAGTACATGTTTGTGTGGGTGTGTGGCTAGCAACCATTGAGGCTCCGTTGTTCTGTGGCTTAATGTTTACACGATGGTAGTAGAATGATGAATATGATCATAGGGTTGTCAGATTCCTTTTAACGGACAATACCATGCATTCTTTATTTTCTGCAGTCATCTGTTCTTCATTCCCAGCCGAAGTCCACCGTTGGAACACCTGCTTATATTGCACCTGAAGTTCTGTTGAAAAAAGAATACGATGGCAAGGTACTTGTGCTATCACTTTCCTTATTTATCTTGAGAAATGTGTCTCTGAGAGTTGTGTATACCTCTGCATCAGTGCACTATAGTTCCATAAACATGTGTCACAGAAAACTTTCACTTAATGATTTTATCTTTAAATGATTTGTTTATGACAAACAGATTGCTGATGTTTGGTCATGTGGTGTAACCCTCTATGTAATGGTTGTTGGTGCATATCCTTTTGAAGACCCAGAAGAGCCTAAGAACTTCCGCAAGACAATTCAGGTTATCCATTTTTTTCATCCATGGATACAAGTTGAATGTACACGAGTGCACACGTGTGTGTGTGTGTGTGTGTGTGTGTGTGTGTGTGTGTGTGCGCGCGCGCGTGTGTGTGTGTGCGCGTGCGTGTGCGTGCGCGTGTTGTGTGTGTGTGTGCGCGCGCGCGCGTGTGTAAACTAGATCGGCTACTTCTGAGTCTCTGCATGTTTCACCCAATGCATTCTCCTGTTTTAGCTAACAACTAAACTAATGGTAGTGTCATCTTGTTACAGCGCATCTTGAACGTTCAGTACGCAATTCCAGACAACGTGAACATATCTCCAGAGTGCAGGCATCTAATTTCGAGGATTTTTGTTGGAGATCCTGCTATGGTAAGTCCTTGTACAGTTGTACGTTGTAGTTGTAATCGTGCTTTGTTCCTGATACAGTAGGTTCAGAAGATATGCTGCTTCGAGTTCAGTCATATTTATCTGATTTTTTTGTCTTTATTTGTTATATAAAATATGCAGCGAATAACAATCCCTGAAATCCGGAATCATAGTTGGTTCCTGAAGAACCTTCCTGCTGATCTGATGGATGATGATAGCATGAGCAACCAATATGAGGAGCCTGACCAGCCAATGCAGACCATGGATCAGATCATGCAGATTTTGACAGAGGCCACCATACCACCTGCCTGTTCTCGCAGTATAAATGTCCTAGCTGATGGATTGGACATGGACGACGACATGGATGATCTTGACTCTGACTCAGATCTTGATGTTGACAGCAGCGGTGAGATTGTGTACGCAATGTGAGTAACCATCTCACTAGTCAACCAAAGAACCAATCAGGCATGGGATGCCCTGATGTTGTATACTCTGGCAAAGAGCTAGCATCCTTTTGTGAAAAATCTTCCTGTAGTCTTCTCAGCGAATCGCAACCTGTTCTGTGGAACACAGATGTAGTCAAACTGGGGTTACTCAGCTTGTAAAACTAGCCTCCTCTTGCTTCCTGGTTACTGAGGTTTGGATACTCCCGGGTTCGACCTGTGTGTTACTGTTAAATATGTACAAGAAACTTCTACTCATGTTGATCTGTCAATTTGGACTCGGGTAGTGGTTTTGCTCAGTGTTGGGTGTATTTCCGATTTCTGCATTTCAAGTGCGGTCATTTTAGGTCTTGTATTTCTGCACTTTTCTGGGTTTCAAAATTTGTGTTTCGGTACAATTCACATTTCCGTGTGTGAGGGGCACACGAAAATATTATGTGCTTGGGTAAGTCGTGTCACACACACAAAAAAAAAGTGTATTAGAGGCATTTCCACGTGAGGCGCGGCACATTAACATACCTTGTGTGAGGCGCGGCACATTAACATACCTGATGAAATTGACAGTGGGATGGCAGTTTTTATTTTTATTATTTTATCTTTTTTAGAAAGAACCCTTACACCAGTTTTCCCCCTTTTTTTGTGACTACACCAGTTTTTTCCCTGAGAAACACCCTTTCACCCGCATGACTTGAGGCATCAACAGCCCAACCAGCAGCCCACACTTCTCAAGCTTATTTGGAGCGCAAAAGGATTAATAGAGAGAAAGCTGCACTACTTTTATATTTGCATCCACCAAGTACCACAGATCCACCACCAGAACATATATCCTCAATCCATCCCTAATTATAAAATATTTGACTTTTTTAAGACTAAGGTTGACCACTTATTTAAAATTTTGTGTAAAATATTTTTTTTTATTGTGGCTTGATTTAGGGGTGTTTGCTTTCCCGCCATAGCCTGCTAGCCTCAAGTGTAGCTCACCACCAGCAGAAGGTTGTTGTTTGGTTCAACGTTTAGACGTGGCTGCCACAGCCTTTCTCAGTTAAAAAATATGCCACAACTGTGGCGCCGATTCCAACCACCACAACTTAGGCATCGCCACACTCGCCACCAAATGTGTGGCTGTGAACCAAAGTGCCCTTATTAATAAAAGTTCTTCAAGAATAACTTAAATTTGGCTATGTTTACACAAACTTTTTTAATAAGATGAGTGGTCAAACGTGGGGTAAAAAAAAATCAAACGTCTTATAATTTGGGATGGAGGGAGTACTACTTTAATAAGTTGACGATTGTCACACACACACACACAACATTCACACACCCCTTCTCGAGCCTCGCCCTCCCTCGCTGTCTCACTCATCTCTCAATCTAACACTAGAGAAAGTAAAATTTGCCCCTAAGGGCATATGCCCTTATGTTGTGGGCCACATGATTCGCAATGAGATTCGTGCATAGCAGGAGAGAGAACCTGTTGTGCATGAATCTCAGTGTGAATATTATGGTATTGTCTCTCTTCTACTGTGCACGAATCTTATGGTCCGCAGTAGCAGGGCAAGTGAGGTCTGCAGTCATGCCAATCACGGTGCCCGTGAGGTCGACGTCCCTAGCATCGTGGGCCCCAGCAAAGAACTTGAATATACCATAGTCGACACCGATGGCAAACTCTACCACATCCCACCACCGTAGCGACAAACAATGCCGATAGAGTTTCTTGTATCGTGGTCTAAATGTGGGGGCGGGCGGCGGTGGAACGGACGCCGAATGTGCCGGGACCGGTGGCGGAACGGACGCCGACACCAGGGGTGCACCCTCCTAGGCTAGGAGTGGCAGCGTTGGAACGTACATCGGACATGCCAGCACCAGAGGCGGAACAAACGACACCAACACAGGGGGGTGCACCCTCTTAGGCTAGGAGTGGCGGCGGTGGAACAAACACCGAACGTGCTGGCACTTGAGGCGAAACAAACGTCGACGCCAGGGGTGCACCCTCCTAGGTTAGGGGAAACGGTGGTGGAACACATGCGGGGTGTGTCGGCACGAGCATCGAATGGATGTGTGCGGTAGGGGGCTCAATGCAGCCGGAGTGCAGAGAGCAGGAGGAACATGATGAATGCGACGACAAATGCCATCGTGTTTGGTGAAGTGATTGTTGCAAACTGCTTGTTCTTGCTTAGCAGCACAATAGTGGGACGTGCTCCTATATATGGTGCACTAAGCAAGAACACGATTGCATATTTCACACAATAGTGGAACGTGCTCCTATATAGAGGGATGTGAACCTTTAGGCAACTGACATGCTGAACAGTGGGGTCACATGATGGCAACAAGTACATACTCGACGGGTAGTGGTCACTCGTACCCAAACCTGCGAGGTCTAAATTTTACCCATCGGGTTACCATACCTGCACATGGATAGAAAAATACTCCCATACACTCGTGCGGGTAAATTCTACCCGACGGGTAACCCGCACCCGATAGGATACCTAGAAATTATACATAAATATCGGACACTCACATGCAAAAATAAATCATTCCAAGCCTCTAGCGAGTTACAAACTAACATTCACATAATGTCATCAAATTCTTATGTACTAGGAGGGTTTGGTTGTACTTGGGTCTAATTCATATGCTATATAGGCTAAAATGACAAGGGTGATTGGTCATTTTAGCGAATATTTTTTACTCGCAGATATGAGTAATATACACCCACACTCATACCCACTATACCCTATGTAAGGTTGAAAACGGACGGAAACGAACGGAAAATCGCTCTATCGTTTTCATTTTCATATTTTTAGACGAAAACAGAAGCGGAAGCCGGACAACCGGGAGCGAAAACGGTAGCGGGATAAACGGTAATACGAAAACGGGTAAATACGATCGAAAAATAGACGGAAACGAGCGGTAAGCGAAAATTTAAACCGGAACATATAAACCGCATATGATAGCGCAAATACAGAGACCAAAATGCAATACCAAATATCAAATATGCACTGACCAGTGGCTAGTAACAACATTAATACAATACCACATATCCATAGTCCATAGATCATAATTCACACAAATATAAATTATCCATACATCGCATAAGAACATATCCATAGTCCATAGATCATAATTTACACAAATATGAATTATCCATACATCGTATAAGACAAGAGACATTTTGGGCCATATTGGGCTTACGGACTATGTTGGGCTACTTTCCCGTTTTTATGAATAACGGGATAGAAAACGGGATATCCCGGTAAAAAACGGGATTTTGCAAATACGGACGGATAAACGCTCTACCGTTTCCGATCCCGCTCCCGCTTTAATCCGTCCTGTTTTCAGTCCCGTTTCCGTTTATCCCGTAAAAACGAAAACGAGCGGGAAAATACGGTATACGGTTGCGGACGGAACGGGATTTATCCCGTTCGTTTTCAACTTTAACCCTATGGGTATAGGATTTTATCCAATAATGTACCCATGGGTAGAAATTCATCTCATACCCACCTCTTTTATCGAGTAATACCCATTGGGTACTCGGGTTTCAGGAACCCGTTGCCATCTTGAGTGGGTTTCTGCCTCTACCTAGTGCTGTGCCCCGATGTTCTATAGATTATGATGATCTTCGGCCCTCTTCAATCCTGGGAAAGTAAAGTTTGCCCTTAGAAGCACATGCCCTCACATTGCGCACCACATATGTCGCATTGAGATATGTGCACAAGGGTTGAGATGTGTGCACAACTGGGTATATTGTCTCTCTCCTGTTGTGCACACATCTCAATGTGAAATGTGTGGTGCACAATATGACGAACTGTTCTCTCCAACTCGCTTTCTAAGGACGTTGGCATGTAATCCCTCAAACACGGAACATGTCACATGTAATCTCTCGGATCCACATATAGTTTCGTCACCATAGATCAACCTAGCGCAGTGTGAGAGTCGAGAGGCATGTTGTTTCTTTGTGGCTTTACGTGTTCCTCCAGCTCCCTCGCAACTCTGATGCCCTGACACTATACCGCAACCAATATGTAGTGACTGCAAAAGAGTCGCTATAAGTCAGTATAGTGACCAATGATCGGTCACTATAACCTTATACCGATTAATGTAACAATCACGTTAAGTTGCATCAATATAGACCTATATCGATCAGTAGGGTTTAGACCCAATGATAGCTGGACGCTAATATTTATACCAACAAATGACTTTTTACACATTTTACCGACCAATGGTTTGAGGATATGAAACTTAATATGCCGCTATAAATTGGCACAATTGTATTAACCAGATTTCAAACCAAATCAACATCCATAGCATGTCACATTACTTCATCAACCACATATATAATGAATCTATTGCTGCCCACATTACTCATCAACCACATTATTGGATAAAGATATCTCAAGTTTTCATTGAAGCCACACATCAAGTTCTATTATCTAATCCATGACAATACATCATTATAGAAGGAACACATCAACCTAGCTAGGTCAAATGGTAGGCACAAGCCATGTGTTCGACAAACGACATGATAACTTGATGTGAAGGGAATGAGGAAACCTTTTTCTTCATGGAGAAGATCTATAATGGATGACATTTTGATGGTTGAGAGTTGGTGAGAAGTGGTGTGAATCTTAGTAGTTTACAATACAAATCTTAGTTGGCTATGACTTTTGTGACTTGTTCAACACCATGACCGTGGAGTAAGATTTGGTTACCGAGAACATACTTCATACTCCTCTGTCCAATTGAGAGAGTCGATCTAGCATTAGGCGCATAGACCAAGAAGGAAGAAGGAAGACCTTAGTACCCATATGTTCTCTCTCCTCCACACTCCTGTTCCCTATGCATCGCATCTAGATCCGGTGCTAGGGCTTCACCCACTGGCATGGGGTTCACGCCCGCTCTTGTCGGCGACCTTGCCCGGCGTGGGTACCTCTCCCAGTGTTCGTTCTCGCAACTACCTTGGGACTCTCCAAATCTAGCACGGTGTATGTGCCCACCATGCCAAGCCTCGTGCTCGCCTCGCTGGCGTAGGGGGAAGAGCAAGAAGGGTGTCAACGAAGGAGAAGAGGAGGAAGGATGTTGTCGAAGGAGAAGAGGAGGACGGGTGCCCCCCTCCTTTCCCGGTGACCGCGCCTCCCTAATTTGCTCCGACGTGTAGGGCTGCCTGCTGTGCATCTTGGTGGCATGGTACAAGAGCCGAGAGCACCTGATGTCGCTAGGGTCTGCCTCTGCCTCGACGCCAAGCAAGGATGTGGCTGTGAGGGGAAGGAGAGGGGTTGTGATGGGATGAAGTGGAGGAGTTTGGTGGGAGAGGTAGCAAGTGATGAATGTCAATGTCGCTCTAGGGGATGGCTAGTGGAGTTTTGTGGGATTGAGCGAGTGCTAAGGAGCAGGGGCTAGTAGATGGCTTCAGTAGGTGGGCCATAGTCTACAATGATATTTTCTGTGGGACATGGTTCAATTCATAGAACGATATTTTTATTGGGACAAAGGGGGTATGTTCCAACACAGATTAGAGGTTTACAGTGTGGCGACCGATCTTAAGTAGATCCTGGAGGGAGAGATTGAGTTCCAACAACTACCATCAAATGAACAAAGTTTTTTTTAAAAAAATAATGCAAACAAACAAGAAAAACACAATGCAGTGGCGTGTTCTAATAACCTGGCTAATAGCAGTAATAAAGGGGCTAGCCCCGCCCTGACAGCAAACTGATGATCCCACAAGGTCTGGGAGGAGAAACAGACAACGGATAGATACCAAGAGACAGGATAAAAACAAGCTTCTACCGATGCGGTCCGGCATGCATCGAGATGCATGGACGGAATATTATCGCATGCGTGTTCCGATCGAGGACACCACCTCCCCTCCAAGCTGCTGTGCATCGACAATCGACATGGCAGACGATGGCACGCAGTGCCGCTACGTATAGTCTACTGGTAGATGCTGAGTAGCCAGCTGTTTTTCAAAAGTTTTGACGCACTGTAGCATATTTATTTGTATTTGATAATTATTATTAAATTTTAAACTAAATAGGTTTAAAAAATTTATTTTATAAATTACAGATAAACGGTATAATTAGTTTATTTTATCTATATTTAATATTATATAACGTGCCGCAAGATTTAATGTGATGAAAAAATTTTTAAAAAGCTTTTTAATATTGTATACACGTACGAGTATTTCAGGGGACGGATGGACAGATGCATGCTGCGTGGGAGGCAGCGATCGTCTCTCTCTCTCGACCAACCCCATGCGGCCATGCACCACACTTGCATACGGACTTAGGGCTGCATCCTGGGCTCTAGCAGCATGCAGCAGCAGCGAGCTGGTCGATAGCTACTAGCTAGCCATGGCTCATGGCTGCCAAGCGAGAGCCCGGCACAGCACTGGTTGGGAGCACTGTGTTGGAGAATCGAATCCCATCAGCATGCTGCCGCTACTGCTAGGCCACGCCGTGCCCGCCGGCCCAGAGAATGCATGTCCCAGGCTGCCTCCATGTCGATGTCGTCCGGCCGGTCGTCCCTTCTCTGCTCTCTCTCCTCCAATCCAATGCGGCAAGCCGGCAATGCGCGCTCTCTCTCTCTCTCTCTCTCTGAACGTCTTCTCTCTGATCCGTACAAGCACTGATCTGAATGTACTACTCGCCTCTGCTTTTTTCGCTCAGAGACTAGCGTTCCGATGGCTGATCTGAATCCCTGTCGCCTGCCTGAGCTCGGTGTGTTCTTGCCTCAAAGTGAAGACAAACTAGAACTGCTTCGGCTCTGCCCATCGTGCTTAAAGGAGATGAAACGGCGAGCTTGGAGGTACAGTTGTTCTGGCCTGGGTTCTGACATGTTTGATTTGAACGAGCAATTCTTGCTTGGGCATGCATGGACTGCAGTGGTCCCAATTTTTAGTGCCCATGCATGCATGATGGCTCAATCATATTCTCATTTCTTACCACTCCATCCAGTACACACGTTTTGATTGGGATGCTTATCACTAATCTACTAGCTCATAGCTTGTCCGTCCATGGCAATGAAGTTAATCACTGCTTTTTGGCATGGATATGAAAAAGTAAACTAATTGCTGCTTAATTTTGCCTAGTTACCGAAATCATGCACATTCACACCTTTATCACAGCCTGAGATCCATGCATGGATAGGATATGTAGACTGGGCGAACTGCATGGTTACAAGAAGTTACGGCATACCGCGCATATATACCTATAGCATCAGGATTCAGGCAAAACGCAACTTAGAGGTTAGGTTAAAAACCTCTACTGGCTGCCAGTGCAGGCATATTGCTCGTACATGCATGAAAAGCCAAACGTACTCGTGTTTAACGCAGTTTATGTATAGGTGCCGTCGTGTCATTACTCCTAACGTGCGTTGGGCCGGGCATAGCATCAGTACTACATACTGCTCTAGCTAGCTCGTTTGGCAGACGATCACACACACAAGATGGGAGAGCTAGACAGCTAGTCGCGGCTACGTACATGGGCAGAGAACTAACTAAAAGAACGGAGCTACTATGTTAGGAAGGGCGATACGCATGAAAGACCCAAATCGATCTATAGTAGTGGACCAGTTATTTCTGCCAAATAGCTAGGATTGTGCGACGTTTGGCAAAAGCCAACTAAACGAATCACCATCTTGATCGATCAGCATACAAATAATAGTCATGTATATAGGCGGCCTACAGGAAAAAATGGGGAACCAACAAACAAAAGTCGCTGCATTTTCCGATTTTCGCAGCGGCATGCTTGCATTCAGCTATGTTCTTGGAGTAATTTCAAGATCAGAAATCAAAACCGTAGCAAAAATTTCAGTCAAGTACTGATACGTACAGACGAGTAGCAACATATACTAATCTTGCAGCAAGCAAAAAGCATGACATACATATAACAAGGTAGATCTACCACATATTTGAAACAACACATCACCCATATATGCATATTGTGATATTGATCATGTAGTGTGACCATGTAGATCGACCATGTATGATCAACCGATGGATTGACCACACGTATAGCACCAAATACACAAAGTTATGGATCACTTCTTCTTCTATACTACTACTACACTAATTAAACAGCATGCAGATATAGAAAGAAGAGAAAAAAAGATATTACACAGTAAAAACTCTGATTGATAACAGTAAGAAAAGTTACTCCCGTGCTCCCACTAATGAACAAAAACAACACAGTAATAAAAACACCATTGATTAACCTCCCCCGGAGTGGATGAGTTCTCACTCAAATAAAAACACAGTCAAACGGCAAGATAAAGCTACACTGAGGAGGCTGAAGTGATGGAGCTACTGGTTGATTACGTACTAGCTAGTGTGTCATGTAGGGTAAACAGCTGCGTCATCCGTACATCAGATCATCAGGTTCAGGTTTGTCTCTAGCTCATGGGAACGCGCCGTTGGGGGTGGGCAAGTCCGGCCACGCCACGGACATCGCCGCCGGCCCGGCGGCCCAGTACTGCATCTCGGACGCGGGGACGGAGACCGGCGGGAGGTCCAGCCCGACCGTCGCGCAGCTGGTCAGCGCAGCCGACACGCTCGATGCGGCCGGCGGTAGGGAGGTCAGCGCCGTGGTGCAGGGAAGGGACATGGCGCCGGAGGCTGCTGCTTCGTACTCGTGTCCGCCGCGTCCGGCAGCGCTGCTCACCACCGCGTGCAGCTGGTCGCTGTAGTAGCTTGCCGCCGCCGGCGACGACGATGGCGGGGGCAGCTTTAGCCCGAGGCTTGACAGCACGTCGTGCTGGCCCAGCGGCCCCATGCCGAGCTGGGAGTCCATGTGCGGCGGCGTAGGGATGGCACGCGGCGCAGACTGCGGCCACAACGACGGCGCCGTGCCACCGGCATTATTATTGCCAGCGCCCGGCAGGACGTGGAGGGGCAGGTGTGCCATGGCGTCGAGGCCAAGGAGCCTGTGCATGTTACCGCCGCCCTGATGCACGCCCCTGGCGCTATTGAGCAGCGCCATGAGCTGCGCGGCGGCCGCCTGCTGCGAGGACGCCCAGGGCCCGGGGCCGGCGCCCATGCCCATGCCCAAGCCGACGCCGAGGCCCAGCGACGGCACGCCGCCGCCCACGGCCTTGCAGGAGGAGATCACCGGCTTCGCGACGGGCGTAGGCATGGGGCGCGGCTTGCGGCAGCCGCCGCCGATTGGTACGTTGCGTAGCGCGCCGCCCTTGGTCCAGTACCGGCGGCACGTCTTGCAGAAGTGGCGCGGCTGGGTGAGGTTGTAGTTGTTGTAGTAGCAGAACTTGGTGTTTGAGGAGTTACACCGGGGGCACCGCAGAGGCGTCTGCTCCGCGCCTTGCCCCTGGCCCTGCTGCTGCGGCCCTTGCCCCTGCGGCGACGACGTTGCCGACGTCGACCGCTGCTGCTGCTGCGCAGACGAGCGCGACGACGTCGAGGAGGAGGACGTGGGCGACGGGTTGGAGATGACGGGATGCAGCAACAGGGGCAGCGACGCCGCGTTCACGTCGTTCACGCTCTTGAGCTGGTCCATGGCGGCCCCGCCGAGCAGTTCTTGGATCATGGTCGGATGGATGGCGATAACTCAGGATCAAAAAAGGCTTCTTGAAGCAGAAGAGGCTGTGTTCTTTCTTGGAGATGGCAAAGGTGGAGTGGAGTGGGGTGGTTGCTTTCAGGGTTCTTCTAGCTTTGTGGGGTGTGTGGTGTGAATCAGAGAGATGGAGGCTGCTGGGGTGGGGTAGTGGTACATACTGGGGGTGTGGCGGTTTATAAAGACGTGGGACGATCGTCGGAGCTGGGAGAGGGGGAGAATGATCTATCCTGCCATGCCATGGATTGGATCGGATTGAGCTCCTAGGGGTAGCTGCCGCTTTGTTTGTTTGTGTTTTCTGTATGCCTTGGCTTTACTTGTCTTCTCTGTGTTCAGAAACCAAAGCTTTGTCTTGATGTGTAATTACCTTGGACACTTTGTTGGCTGCAAGTGGGGTACAACGGGGGTTTTGGGCATGTTAAGCAGGAGGGAGTGAGGGACGTGGGGACCCGCCACAAGTTCCTTGGAATGATGAATGGGGTAGGGTTTTCACTTCACAGTTTGGAACACTACTGCTATGTTCTAGTTCCAACTGACCTAGTTGTCTCCGTTTTGGGTCCTCTGTTTTGTACCCATATGCAGGTTCACTTTACCAAATGATCTAGCCTACTACTCCAATTTTATTACAAAGATGCATGGTTTACCACACATACAGTCCCTTTGAAATTCAAGAAGAGCATGCAGTATATCTTTCGAACTTTTTCGAAAAGAAAGAAGCACATCTTTACTGGAAATCCAGAAGTGATCCCGCACAGTGCCTTTTTTTCGTTTTCATGGAAATTTGCCCCTTTTTTCGTTTTCATGGGAAAAAGGAGTAACCGTACGTAGAAAATATGAATTGTCGATACTTCACCACCTACGTCTGCGTGATGGTAACGAGATGTATCATTTCTGAATGAGTATAGCACATATGTATCTCCCATTATTATTATATATACGTATAGGAAAAATGAGTGGAGCCCGGAGCATCACATCACATTCAGCAGACTGTGGTAGGCAACGTCATGATCGAGCAGTAGGGCCGCGCGCGGGCGGTGGTAGGGCCGGCCCGGCAGCGTGTGATCATGGCACTCCAATGCAGAGGCCGGAGCACTACGAGTTGTTCGATCTTGGACATGGGAGATCAAATCATCACAGGAATTTTCTAAGCCGAAAGGGAAAGGAACATGCATGGTGTCATGACTCATGAGCAAAAGACTCAATGGAGAAGCAATGGAGACGCGGAGAGGATTCTCCATTCCCCAATCATGCAGTCAATGCCCGGGATCGGAGAGGCCAAAGGCCAGCGAAAGCCACAGACCGCAAGAGTACAAGGCCATGTGTCGTTGCCATTGCCAAGGATGCCTGCAACTGCAACTGCTGTGGTGGCTCTCGTAACCTGACAATTTGGGGGGCCTTGGAAGGCTCTACAAATGGGCTTATCGCCCACCAGCAGCTTGGTCGGCTGGAACTACATGCCTTGACCGTCCCGGACCGGAAACGCCAGAGCTTTGTGACTCATGCATGAGGTGACAACCGGCCTTGACCCACGCAGTTTGGTTTGAACAAGCCAAGGAAGCATTGCAGCCGACATGCGTTGGCGTGCAGTTTAGCACTGATCTGCGCTGCAGATTACTTGCCGTTACGACTATTTGCCTGTCACATTCCAAGCTGTTGCAGGTTCAGAGGAGGAATACAATCATAGGATGACTCCTACAACGCTGCCTTTACGTCCAGATTCCAGAATATGAATGGTGTGGAGAAAGCCGGAGAGGATGCATGGTGGTGGACTGATCGATCTCTGGTGACATGTTAAAAAGCTTTGAACCGGACCATCACTTCACTTACCACCCTTGTTGCATTCAGGGGTACGTGTACTATTCCCTCTATATAAACAAGTTCGTCCTTGAGAAGTTCATGTACAGTAATTATTCCGTTAGTACATATAACTCCAGTACATCACATGTAGATGTAGCTAGGCCACGGCTCCAAAGGTACAGTATTTGACAAGGATTTCCGACGTTAAACATTGTAGTAGTACGTGCTAGTATTGCTACTGAGTACTGTGTTCCACAGGGCAAACATGCTTGTCTGGACGTGGCAAAACGCATGTGCTCCTAGTAGCACTACGCACGCACAGCACGCGTGGTACTGTATAACCGAACCGCGCTTCTCGCTCACCTTGCCCGTCTGCCGCCACGGTCGTCCATGCATGCATCATGCTGCACACAGCACACTGCGCCTGCGCGGCAGAATGCAGACTGGAAATTTGGAATCCTCCCTGCAAAGCGCAGCCGGCGTCCGGACTGGTCGCCGCTCGCCCGGTCTCGGTCGGTCGGTCGGTCGGTCGGCGTGGTGGCCCAGTCCCCAACGCCGCGGGGGCCCCCACAGAGAGGGGCCAGCTCGTCGTAACGCACGCCTAGCGTCATCACGGTCACGGGGCGCGCATCAGGCATGCCCCTTGCACAACCTTCGCCACATTATTCAGGCAATCACTGGTAGAAATGGATGGAAAGAAAAAAGTACCCACCAGCAGTACAGTACGAGTACACTACAGCAAGAAAAAAGAAACCCGGTCTGATTCACATTTGTTCTGCAAAGCCGGCCAGTGTTCTGTATCGTCCGCGACCACGACGCCGGGACGGCCAGGTCGGAAACCACTCGATCGTTTGGTCCATCCTATCGTTCAGGCCAAGGTCGGAAACCACTCGGCGGCGAATGATTTACGCCTCCTGGCGCCCGTACGCCGTGCAGTCAAATTACGCTGCGACGCATGCAGGTGGGAAGCTAGTCGAACGAGTGGGGGAGGAGGGACGCGTCGGAGCGTGCCGCGCGGGGGCGGGGCAGCCCGACAGCTCGGTCGTACGCCCCACCCGGCGGAAACGACCGCGCGCAGGTGTATTCCTGCATGCCCCCACGGCCACGCCGCCCGGATTCCTGCCCCGGCCACAACGATCGATCGGATCCACACCGATTCCAGCCGATCCGATCCGATCCGAGCCGAGCGTCTCGTCTTCTCGGCGCGGCGCCGCATGCCCAAATGCCCTGAATGCCAGGCACGAGCAGCCGGGGCCGCCGGGTCATCTCTTGTTTGGGGCCGACTCCGGGGGACGCAAAGGCAAGGGGGCAGGGATCGGAGGGCCGGCAAACGCAAAGCGGAAAAGCGACACGCGCAAAAGCGAGAGGCTACCGGGGGCTACCTATAGTATAGCGGAGAGCCGCGCGCTGGTGCCTGCCTGCCTGCCTGCTGCGCTGCTGCTGCTGCTGCTGCCGCCGCCTAGTGGTGGTGCTGTGCTTGCCGATGGATTTGACTCCTAGAAACCCGGGCTCCCTAGTCCTTGCCCGGCCGGGCGGGGCGGCCTTTTAGCCTTCGCTGTGGCTGCTTCGCTTCTCCCGGACACAACGACCGACCGATCATGCATGGAGACCGACGCAGATGCATGAGAGATTCTCTCCTCGACTCGAGACAACCCCCCCTCCTGAGTGACGTGTCTGCGTGTTTAGTCTGTAGCTAGCTACTCTACCAGGTGTAGCTCGTTCCGTGTCATCATGGTACACGCTACACTACTGACCCGGCCGCTGGCTCTGTCTAGGTGGAGTAGCCACTACTGTTCGTCGATTCCTTTGTTTTCCCCCCTGGCATGGGCATCTGCAATCTGCATGGTAGGAGTAGTAGTATCTGGTAACAGGAGCGGAACGAAACGCCGGCGTGACGACGTTGCTGATGGAGGCCTGGAGCCCAATAATCATGGTGTGATTGGGGTGGTGGAACGGGAGTTAGCACATGTGACACGAAAGCAATGTGCCAATATACAAGCAGCAGCAGTACGATCAAAAGCTCTTCTGAGTTTGTAGAAGCGAAGGAAACTACGGTGCTGATCAGGATTTCAGAACGTGGAAAGGTCCAATATTGCGGTGTGCCATGATGATGGCTCATGAGTGAAGATAGAAAGGAGTGGGTTCTTTGGGACCGAAGAGAGATGGGAGAGAGAAACATCGGACATGAGACATGAACATGCATGCACTCCGGAATCGGAGTCCGGGCACGCTGAAATCTTGGGTGAGTGGAGTGGCCAAGGGTTGAGAGCCGCTGCCATGAGTGATGAGTCTGGTCACTCGATTGTGCCTGGGCCAGCACTTTCGGAGTTCGGGAAAGATGAATGAATGGACGGATGGACTGACGGGCCGAAAGGACGGGTGCAGGCAGCAGGCACAGGCGCGGCTGGCTGGGTCGTACTGTACGGGCCAACACATGTTTGTCCACCGCCCGTCGGCGTCGCGCTGAATGACAGGACGTGACATGAGGAAACAAACTCTTGTACCCTTGCATGCATGCTTTTTCCTCTCTGCGCCCGGCTCTCGTCCCTTTGCCTCTCTCTCTCCCTCTCGTCGCCGGCGACGGCGAGGTGAAGGCCCTGAAGGGCGCGGGTGGTGAGTCCGCACTGCACTGCACGCACGCAGGCCGATGCATGCATGCACGTCAAGAAGAGAAGAATATCGGGTGGGGCCGGCCGCGTCTTTTCTCGACGGCCGGAGCGAAACGAGAGACGGGACTGCAGATTAGCGTAGTAGAGTAGGAAGCATGATGATGGTGGTCAAGCTCGGGATTCGTGCCGTCTGCCCTTAAGCTCTGTTCAAAAAGGTGCAAAGAGGCACGCGCTTGAAAAATTGGGGCACTCCACTGCTGATGGAGCAGGGCTGTCCTGCCTGCTTGCTCTCGCAAATCCACGCTTCAAACGAGGTGGCATGCCACCAGAATCTTTCGGGCGGTCTTCATGAGAGCTTGGAATACTCTGTATTCTGTACGAGTTCCAGCTTACTGTATTGCACGAGAGATCGCTATACAAAATGGCCGATTACCAGTTTTAATAGTAGGATACAATCCCTCTCATGACCGATGTACTGTAAATACCCAAGTGTACGTGGCCCTGATAACTCAGATTCTTAACTCTACACACAGTAGGAGTACTCACACTGTTCCCTTGTGTCATGTCTCGGACGATCCACTTGAATACAGCAGGTACTCGTAGTAGCATCCATCACTCGGAGCACAGTGAATTGATCAGGGCTGAGAGGGCTAGCACCGTAGCACGTCGAATTTAACAATGGGAGCCGGCCGGATACGTCACAGCTTTATCAGATCGCCCCGCAGCGCGCTCGCTTTATTCCTCGGAATTTTCCACACGCGGGGAAGAGGGCGCTGCATGCAGCGGCAGCCAAGCCTTTCAAGCCATTCAGGGCAGGCAAGCACGGAGGAGCACCCGGTACCGATAGTGAGAACAAGCCTAGTGCTTCCAATCCCCGGATCGGGCCGCGGCGCGCTGCCAGAGGCAAACAGCAGCTGCTGCTGAGCGCGGAGCGGCAACAGAGAGAGAGATTCGGGGAACCGCCATCATCACGGCGCCCAGGGAACACCTGCTCTGCCTCGCAGCCTGCGGCCTGCCCGACTTCTTCCATCGATCGGCGCCACGCCCCAAGAACATTCTCGCGCATCAGATCCTTGCCCCCAATCTTTTTGTTTAAATTATCGATCGCTGCTCGGCGTAGCTACTAAGGCCTTTTAGTTTTAGGTCTGGTTTACTTTCTAAAAATTTCAATATTTTTTATAATATTAAATTTTGAATATATATAGTATAGAACTAATTACACAGTTTATTTAATAATTTACAAGACAAATCTTTAAACCTTAATTGATTTATAATTAGATAATAATTGTTAAATACAAATGAAAAATATTACAGTAGTCAAAGTTAAAAAATCTCGCAAATTAAACAAAATCTTAGTTACATTCTAAATCTAAAAACTTTTCAAGATTCTCTGTTACGTCGAGTCTAACGACATATACATAAAATATTAAATATATATAAAAATAAATAAATATTAAATTTATATGTAATTTGTAAGACGATTTTTTTTAACCTAGTTAGTTTATTGTTAATATTATTTACCAAATATAAACGTAAGCGATACAATATCTTAAAACTTTTCACCCAGAAACTTACGAACTAATCAATACCTAAGCCGTCTAGACTAGGGCAGTGTGTGTCGCCGTTGGGAGGAACCCCAGCGCGAGGAGGGGAGGGTAGGGGAGGGAATCAAAGACCGAATCGATGCCGGATCGACTGCCATGCCATGCACGTCTTGAGCGGCACGAGGGGGAAAAACCATTACGCCCATAACGTGATCCAGGCGAGGTATCACCGTCACGGTAGCCAAGGCTAGGATCCGGCCCTGATATTAGTATGTACTATACTGTAACACGATGCTTTAGCTGCCGGCATGAATCATTCGCGATGGGTAAAAGAACGGCGATCAAGATCGTGGTCGCAGCCCCAATAAGCGAATGATTACTGTCTGCCAATATGCGCGTTCGATCGGGATTCGGTGCTGGCCGGACTCGCTTTCAAACGTCCTTCTTCTTTTGATCCATCGTTCTCGCCTCACATTCTCTCCCATGCATGTGAGAGACTCCGCGCGCATGGGACTGGGAAATGCGCCTACTACTGTCTTTGTGTGCAGAGTTGTTTAACCTGTCCGTTAACGTGATCTTGGGGATGATTCTACGTGTACCGGTACAAGGCAGAACTGCAGAAGCAACTGAACGATAGCAGTTGGAATTTTGCTTTTCTCTGCAGAGGTTGGAGGCATCAACACCCGGTTGTAGATAGGTGACCCCCAGCTCATACGCTGCTATTTCATTACCAAAGTGATAGTAGTATATAGAATTGCAAAGTTGCTGGTACGGAGTGTACTATGCACACGTAGTTCCAGGATGCAAGTGGGTTATGAACATATGATGTTTTATGTGTCAGGTACTCCTACCTTAATTCGTTTGTACACCTGCAACACATCTGGAGCTCGCAAGTGCCGAACAAAGTAAATTTTTTCTCCTGGCTTTATTACAAAGATCGATTAAGTACACAGGCCAACCTCTTTGCAAAACACATCCTTGATGATAAAAAGTGTGAACGGTGTTCTAGAAACGTTGAGGACAGGCACCATGTATTCTTTGGCTGTCCAGTAAGCACCGAGGCCTGGTGCAAGCTCCACCTCAGACCTTGTTTGGATGTTGTCGTATTCACTCCAATCCATGTGCATTGGTGTGGATTGGGGTGGAATTCAGTTCAAGTTCCACTCCAATCCACCTCAACCCATGTGGATTGATGTGAATCCGACTACATCCAAACAATACCTCACAGGTGTTGCATCCCTCTCAGACGTGGAGTCCTGGAATGCCACCCCCGGCAGTCTGGACATCAAGCTTTGGCCTTTCATGCTGCAGACCATTAACTGGGATGCAAGAAATGGTGCAGTATTCAGAAATGAAAATCCTAGCAGTAGATCTATTGTCTCCAAAGTTTGTGATGATCTTGTAATATGACGTAATCGTCTTAGAGATGATCGAACAGTAACCAGCCTAAATGCTTGGCGCTGCTACTTCATATCCTATAATTCTGCTGTTACTTCTGACAATATGTGTGAAAACTGTATCCCACGTTAGGTGTTTTACTTCATGTCATCCTGTGATCTGCATGGGCTAATAATATTGTTTGACAAGTAGTAGAAACTCGTAAATAAAACTGAAGCTAACAACTAGCCAAATTGCTTATTTATGCCCTCCCTCGCTATAGGACACACTCTAATAACACAATAGTACTATTGTATATATAGACCTTAATGTCTTTATGTGTTTGTGATACATTCTAGCTATCAATGACTCCATATACTTTTCCTTTCCCTTTTGTGTTTTTTTCGCATCACACATGCATTTGGCATGCATGTGATTAGTTGAAAACATACCTTAAAACTACATGTGCGTCATACATTAAAATGCAATTCTTACTTTTTTAGGGGTCAAATAACTTAAATTTGACCAAAGTTAAAAGAAATAACAATTATGATACAAAACAAGTACCATTAGATTAATCATGAAATATATTTTTTATAGTAAATCGAGTTGGAGATATAAATATTAATACTATTTACTGTAAAATTGGTCAAACTTCAAATACTTCGACTTGCACAAATCTCATAGTTGTATTCATTTTGGAATGTTTAGTTCCTTTGCCCACTTGAGCTAGCTTGGTGAGTATTGCCTAACCTTTCCCGTCAAAGCTAGGTAAGTGTTTGGTTTCGCACTGAGCCACGGAAGCGATGAGGCAGCAAGAAACCTTCCTCGTGTAGGAAAACCTTGCCAGAGTGAGCTTGCTAGTTAGCTTAGCAAAGTGAGATTTTTCCAAGAAACTTTTGGATTAGAGTACTTCTAAAGGAAGATATATAGACATGTCATAAGATTTATGTTTTTAGATTCACTATGTGAAATCTTTCATAATATATAATTTATATGTTGTAAAACTATAAGAAATTTTAAAAATTACTGGTCAAAGATATTAATATTTAACTTAGACAAAGCTAATGTGACATGTAAAAATGTAGAGGGAGTAGAAACTTATGCCATTGTAGCATATGCAGGACTATACAAGGATGGGCACGACTCGTAGCTCTGTCATGAAATTCATGCAGTACAAGTATCGACATCTACGAAATTATGTCATGTATGTAGGGGATGTGCCTTTTCTGTTGAAATGATTTTAAGTAACGTTCAACTTCCTGTGGTTGAATGATTCTAAGGCTTTGTTTGAGCACAACTGAAGGGTCGAGATGGCGGACTAGAGGGGGGTGAATAGTCCTTTCTTAAATTTATTACGCCGGCTAACCAAAACAAATGCGGAATTTAAAACTATCGGTCTAGCCAAGACTACACCCCTCTATCTAAGTTCTCTAGCACCTTGTAAAAGAACCTAAACAAGCAAACAAGGTGCTACCTTAGCAAGAGCTCACCTAAACAATTCTAGGAGCAAGGTCACACAAACCTATGCAACTAGTACTTTGCAAACCGGAGGAGCTCCTACACAAACTAGTG
>Ga0182004_10000527_pt1 | contig 23787 bp, 17 predicted proteins | sample Sormic07211540_1_FD_120479 | JGI IMG/M metagenome (GOLD analysis project Ga0182004, IMG submission 120479) | Endophyte microbial communities from Sorghum bicolor roots, Mead, Nebraska, USA - 072115-40_1 MetaG | ecosystem: Host-associated > Plants > Roots > Unclassified | place: USA: Nebraska...
ACTTATATTATGGATGTCATGGTCATAACAAAATAAATTATAGCCTTCAAGTTTTATGGAGTGAAACATAAATAATATATATATCGGTCCTATCGTCGTTTTTATGAACATGTTAGTTTTTTTCTCCCGTCGCAACGCACGGGCATGTTTTGCTAGTAATAAAAATATGCTACTTATATACTAGTAGAAATTTGGTTTGATGCTTTTGAAGGGGAATTTGATGTGCTACTTGTCTACTGTCCCAGTCAATTGTTTGGTGCAAGTATGGATAGGAAGGGCAGACAGAAAATTGGGCCTGAATGTATGGACAGGAAGGGCATGCAGAAAATTGGGCTGAATGGGCCGTCCTCCACATTCTCAAGGCCTGCCTGACTGAACCCGCCAAAGAAGCCTGACCACTATAGCAGACGACTTCTCTAAACCCTAATACCACTGGGCTAGTTTTTGCTATCGACTCTGTTTAGCTCCGCACCTCCGCCGCTATGGCCGCCGCAACCTTCTCCGCCGCCGGCCGCCGGCTCCTCTCCACCGCCGCGGCAGCGAAAACCGAGCTCCCCGTCCCTATCGCCCGTCTTCGCCAGCTCGCCCGCGCTGGCCGCCTCGACGACATCGACGCGACCCTCGCGCCCCTGTTCCGCTCCCACACCGTCGCCGCGCTCTCGGCCCTCTCCTCGGTGGGCCTCCCCGACCGCGCCTCCGCGCTGCTCGGCACCATCACGTCGCCCACTACCGCGCACCTGAACGCGGTCCTCGGCCCGCTCCTGCGCCGCCGCCGCCTGGCCGGGCTCGTGCCCTCCATCCTCGCCACGCATGCCTCTATCCCGCGGGACGCCGCCACGGACAGCATCCTCGCCAAGTCGCTCTGCCTCACCTCCGGCGCCGACTCCGCGCTCCACCTCCTCCGGGAGCCATCGTCGGGGTCGCCGCCGTCGCTCCAGCTCTTCACGGCCATCATCGACTCCTTCTACAAGCAGCGCCTCCCGCACCGCGCCGAGGAGCTGTGGCGCGCCATGGTCCAGGACCACGGCATCGCCCCCGACACCGCTGCCTACAACGCCCGGATCACCTACAAGTCCGCCAACGGCACCGTGGAGGAGGTCAAGGAGCTGATCCGCGCCATGCGCGAGGAGGCCGGGCTCCGGCCGGATCTCGTGTCCTACAACGCGCTCATGCGGGCGATGGCGCGGCACAACAGAGTGGATGAGGCGGTGGAGGTGTACCGACGCCTGGAGGCCGGGGAGGAGGCGGACGTGGTGCCGGACTGCGCGACGTATACCTGCGTGGTGGGCGCGCTGTGTGGCGCGGGGCGGTGGTCGGAGGCGGAGGACGTGTTCTACGCGGGAGTGAAGCGGCGGAAGGTGACCGACCTCGGGACGGTGCGGGTGCTGGTGCGCGGTCTCAAGGACGCTGGCAAGGGGCGAGCGGCGAGGCGGGTGGTGGTCGGTCTGCGCAAGAAGTTCCCCGAGCAGTTCGACGGGCCGTGGAGGGAGCTTGAGGAGGCGGCCGGACTGAACTCCTCCGGCAAGGAGGAGGATAACGTGGAAGACGGTGGCGATGAGAAGCCTGATTTGACAACGGCCGCCGCGGCGTGAGTGTTCGTGGCAATCTGGCAAGGTGGCCAATCAGTTTAAAAGGGCAGCATTGCATGATTAATCTAATAAGCAAATTCACGATACTACAAGAGCATTTGAGTATTCATCTTTTTTTTGTGTTCTTTGATAATTTTACTCGTTTAATAGCACTAATAATTCTAGTATTAATCTTCTAGAATCTAGATTTCGTTGTTTCTAAATGCCATGCCGTCCAATACTTAGACCTTGTTTAGATACTCAAAATCCAAAAACTTGTCAAGATTCTTTATGAAATTGAATTTTACGACACATGTAGGGAGCACTAAACTAGATGAAAAAATAAAAAATAATTGTACAGTTTGTGTAATTTACGAGACGATTTTTTTTAAACTTACTTAGTGTATAGTTGGATAATAATTGTCAAATACAAATGAAAGTGTATTGTATCGAAATAAAGGCTTCATCTGAGAGCCTGCTTCCGAGATCCATCCCTCGTCGAGACTCAAGATCCCGTCTCGTGGTCGAGTCGCCACAGCTTGAGGGCATCGGTTCCATGAACTCGGTGGTGGTGGCGCTCTTCGCTCCTTCGCCTCTTCGCCGCCGGCAACTGGACGGGCCTCCACCTTGGGCTGCTACTCTCCGTGTGCCTCTGGCCTCAAGATGGCAACGGGTACCCGAGTACCCGACGGGTTTTACCCGATAAAGAGGCGGGTATGGAATGAATTTTCTACCCATGGTATGTTATTGGGCAAAATCCTATACCCATCGGGTATGGCGGGTACGGGTGTGGGTGTGTACTACCCATACCCGTCTACCCGCGGGTAAAAATTACCTGTGAAAATAACTAGTCACCCTTGTCATTTTAGCCTATATAGCACATGAATTTAGTCTAAATCCAACTAAACTCTCCTAATATATATTATATATGTATATGAATTTGATGTTGTCATATGAATATTAGTTTGTAACTTGTTGGAGGTTTAGTATGATTTTCTTTGTGTAAATATATAATATTTATATGTAATTCTCGGGTATACTAGCGGGTGCGGGTTACCCGTCGGGTAGAAATTACCTGCGGGTGCGGGTATAGAATTATTTTCCTACCCGTGTGTGGGTACGGGTAACCCGACGGGTAAAATTTAGACTTCGCGGGTGTGGGTACGGGTGGCCACTACCCGTCGGGTACGTATCCGTTGCCATCTCTAGTCTGGCCTCTGCTCTGTGTGGGCGCGGTGTCACCACCGTCCGGATCCATTACTACAGCAACCGCCCCATTCCTCGAGAAATCGAAATATATACTCCCTCGTGTCTGACTCCTTATTTTTATAAAAGTTTTAAGACAAATATATTTATATAATTTTCATATTTTCAAACTTAATAACTTAAAAGTTATTCATAATTTATATTTTCAATGTTTAATTTAAACCTTATAAAAATGATTTTGTAAGACTGACTCCAACAATCTACACAGTGTTTTTGCGGGACAAAACGTGCTCCAACAGAGGAGCCAAACCCACGACCTATTTTGCGTCAAAGCTAAGGCAGAACCCAAAAATACGTCCTTGCTAGGTTCTTCTGCGTCTCCACACAGGGCCCACCTCATGAAGCGTAGAACCAGAGCCTGAGATCCGCACCAGAGGTCCGCGTTTGCTGGCACCGGTGAGGGTGACGTGTTCGCTACTGCGGTCGCCAACGCGCGGACTGCCTCCGCCGGCGCCGCGCGCCTTGCGCTCCGCCTCCCTTCCACGAGCACGGCCCCCACATCCTCCTCGGTGCCGGCGGCGGCGCTGGGACAGCCGCAAGCCCAACGCGAGGCGGAATAGGTGGAGCTGCTGGAGAAGAGCAGAGCACAAAGCGTGGACGGTGAGGACGAAGCGAGAGGAATCGCCAGCTCTAGCTTGCGCGAGGTGGGTCCGTGGCGGCGCGCGCGTAGCCGGTGAGGTGCGGCCCGATGCGGCGAGGTGGGCGGTGCTCGGCTGCTCGTTTGCGTCGCTCGTTGGATAACCCTTTAATTGTGGGGGACCTCAAACATCAAATGCCTCTCTCTTAACTCTCAATAAGAAAATATTTTGGAGATCTTTATGAGATTTTTTCCGGTCCCTCAAATCAGTCTCACATCTCTCAAATAAAGAGAAAACCTCTTTTCTTCCAATCCACTATTTATGCACACAAGACCATTGGACACATACAGTATGCTTGGCACCGGTGTGGCCGTGTGGATCCCAGCGATGTTAGATGGCACCGGTGCCGAATATTTTCTCACTATAGTTTGTTGGGCGCCGCTACTTATCCTGTGCTTAGGTCCACTTTTTTTTTTGGCAACTCTCCCATACTACGAAAGGCCTAAACAAGGCTCAGTTCGCGAAAACAAATTACATAGCTCATCTAAAAACTGCGAAATAAATTTATCAAAACTAATTAATCTATTATTAGCACATGTAAGTTACTGTAACAGTTGTGACCAATCATGGACTAATTAAACTTAAAAGATTCGTCTCGTGATTTACAACTAAACTGTATAATTAGTTTTTTTCACCTATATTAATCCTCCATATATGTATTAAAAATTTATTTAAAATTCAATGTGACGAGTGAAAAGTTTTTAGACGGACAATAAACAAGGGCTACTTGGCCTTGTTTAGTTCCCAAAAAACTTTGTAAAATTTTTAAGATTTCTCGTCACATCGAATCTTTAGACGCATGCATGGAGTATTAAATATAAACAAAAATAAAAACTAATTGCATAGTTTGATTGAAATTGACGAGACGAATCTTTTGAGCCTAGTCAGTCCATGATTAGACAATATTTGTTAAATACAAATAAAAGTACTACCGTGTCGGTTTTATAAAATTTTTTGAACTAAACAAGGCCTCGTTTGGGCTACACAAATGCGAGACTCAGATAGTGTCTCCCTCCCCGATCTGAGACATCGCTCATCCATCTGACGGCAGCGCGCGCGCCTGCAAAATCATTCCCCGACCCAGAGGGAGCCGAGCCCAGAAGACGATGCTGCTCCGCGTGCCAATCCGCCTCGCGCCGCCGCTCGCCGGCGCCCTCCGCGGCATTTGCGCCACCGCGCTGCCGCAATCCAAGCCCCCGCCCGAACCCCTCTCCCCATCGGACCTGGACGCGATCTCCGCGCTCCTCCCGCGCCTCGTCTCCGCGGGCCACGTCCCCGCCGCCGGCCGTCTCCTCTCCGCGGCGCTCCTCCTCCCGGGCTCCCAGGACCGCCTCCCCCTCGACTCCCTCGCCGCGCACCTCGCCTCGATTCCGACCCTCTCCCCCGCCTTCGCGCTCCTCACCGCGCTGCGCCACCACCCGGCCCGCCCCTCGCCGCTCCTGCTGGCGTCGCCGCTGCTCGGCAGCCTCCTCTCCCTGCGCCGCGCGCGCGACGCCTCCTCCGTGCTGCGCTGGCTCTGCCGCCCGGACTCCCCGCGCCGGCCCGACGCCGCTACCTACGCTGACGCCGTCGTGGGGCTCTGCCGTCTTGAGGACCCCAGGGCCGCGCTCGCCGCGCTCAGGGAGATGGCAGCGGACGGGTTGCCGGCCACGCGGGAGCTGCGGGAGGCGGTGCGGGACGCGATGCTGCAGGACGCCAGGATCGAGGAAGCGTGGGCGCTGGAGGAGGCGCTGCGCCAGCCGGAGGAGACAGGGAAGCTGGTGGAGCTGATAGACAAGCTTCTCTCAGCGTGGGAACCCTGAGCCGTTGGGGGCGAAGAACAATGCACGGATTGAGCTTTCGGTTTTTCATAGATAGATAGATTCTTGTCCCTGGCAAAGTTTTATGCTCGTGTACTTTGAATGCATTGCAAGAAATTCCGGTGGATTCAGCAATTTTTTTCCTTGAAATTGTTACGGTATTGGATGGTTTTTGCGCATCAGATATTACTATCGAGTGGATTTAGGCCTTGTTTAGATTTGAAAATTTTTTAGATTTCGATACCGTAGCACTTTCGTTTTTATTTGACAAACATTGTCCAATCATAAAGTAACTAGCTTAATAGATTCATCTCGCTTTTATTTGACAAACATTGTCCGATCATAAAGTAACTAGCTTAAAAGATTCATCTCGCGATTTACAGACAAACCGTGTAAGTAATTTTTATTTTCATCTATATTTAATGCTCTATGCATATGCCGCAAGATTCGATGTGACGAAGAATCTTGAAAAGTTTTTGGTTTTGGGGTCAACTAAACAAGGCATTAGTGTTGCTATCGAATGGATCGAGTGTTGCCATGCAGAACAGCAGAAAGACTTTCGCAAATAATTCTATCAACCAGTGTTATTACTGTGGCATTTGAGTTCAATAGATATACCGAAATCATATCACAAACACTTCGCGTGATTACTGCAGAAATCATACCGGAGTGTTCATACTGTCATTTGTTTGGTAAATTGTTAGCACTGGAATCCACATAATAGTTACCGAACCAGCAACATCCAAGACCAAGACTGCAAGTTAATGCTGGTTTGCTCAGCTTATCGTTTCATAGCTTTTACATCGATTGGGATTTGTTGGTACTGGTTGCTATTGTGTATTTACATTTTGGAATAAGTAATCCATAAATTTAGAAGTATGACATGCGTTCTGATGGCAACTGGTATGATCATGCAGCAGAGCATCAACTTATTTGCGCACAAGCACAAAAAAAACTGTCCCAAATCAAAGTACCTAATTTCGAAATACTCTCTTGCACTGCTGCGCTTTTTTAAGCATCAGCTCTAGACCTCACTGAAAACCTAATTTAAGTAACCAAAACATACAGCTTTTCTTTAAGATATACAGCATGTAAACTCTTCTGACCCAAATCTGCTCCATTTGCTTACAGAGGAGGGTAGAGACGAACGCAGAAACCACTATCTCGCGCCTTCAAAGAGATCAGCTCGGTTCCTTAACTAAAAACCACCGAACGAGCACCATCCCCAGCAGACAGTCCGCATCGAGCACAAGAACTTTTTCTTCCTCGAGCGACCATGATGATAGTCAAGCCAGCCAAGACAAAACTGATGCATTAGGAACCGCCAAGACAAAACTGAACTTTTTCAAGTAAATAGTTGCAAATCCTTGATCCATCATCCCCTGCTGCTCTAAGCATGCACACCATTGCCATTGGCATAGTATGTTCCGTTTGAGAGACCATTGGCGAGCTTCTTTGGGTGCCCATTTTGGTGTACTGTGGGTGTATATGAGCCATTGCTCAGAACATGCTTAGCTGAAATAACATGACCATTGCAGCAGTCTTGCAGCACCCTATCCAACTGCCCAGATGCAGCCGCAATTAGTCCTGCAGAAACATAAATTTGGTTATGATATATTCCATGGAAAAGTACAGCACAAATGTTTGTGAAGTGAAAAAGTACAAAGTTTTCAGGATCACATAGCATCTTACCCACAAATAGGGGCGAAGGTTTTGAAGGTCTTGACTTGAACTCAGGATGGAATTGTGCACCAACAAAATATCGGTGGTTGGGTATTTCAATAATCTAGAACAGAGCAAGTTGGTTAAAAGACAAATTTCATGAAAATAAAAAAAATTGTAAAGCAAGTCTCAGTTTGACACAGACCTCCATCCTCCTTCCAGTATCATCTTTGCCAACAAACTGAAGTCCAGCATTTTCGAACTCTGGAACCATATCAGGGTTCACCTGTGAAGACAAAATTTCAGTCAAAAGAACATGCATCATGTATGAACAACATAACAGACAGGACCATAGCATTTAAATGCACATTTAGGAAACTGGTGAACTTCAATAAACAGACCTCATATCTGTGGCGATGCCTTTCATCAACATAAGTGACATTGCCATACCTAATAAAAAGGTAAAAAAAAAATCAATGACTGGACAGGTTATAAAACTACACAAAGAATTCAAGGAAAAACTTCATTGAAGGGGTACAATGAAAATTAAGAAGGGTCTATATGCAACTCACAATTTAGAAGACTTGCAATCAGCAATCTTGAAAAATGTCCTCCTTGATCCTAAGCGCATTGTCGCACCCATATGTGTTTTGGAACCCTACAACAAAATTAAATTCCATGATAATCTGTATCAGACTGACAAAAGGTTGCTGATTGCCATCATCAGTGTGAAACCTAATTCAAAACAATGCAAACCCATTAACAATTACCTCAGGCATAAAAATAACACAAGGGGTCTTGGTATTTGGATCAAATTCAGTGCTGTTTGCATCGGTGAGATTCATGACATGACGAGCATACTCCACCACAGCAATCTGCATCCCAAGACATATACCAAGATATGGGACATTCTTTTCACGGGCATACTTAGCAGCCAAAATTTTCCCTTGAACACCTCTGTCACCAAAGCCACCAGGTACCAAAATTCCATCTGCCCCCTGTAATGAAAACTCTTCTTGTAACCATGATACTCAGAAATCAAATGTGATACGGTTCCAATTTTCCATATCCTAAAAAACAGCCCATTTGTTATAACAAATTACCTTCAACAAATCCCACGCTGTTTTATATGCATCAGGTGCCTAGAAAGTTTAGAAAGAGCAAAGTAAAAAACGATTCACCTCAAGACTTAGCACATTAAATACTAGACTAGACTACTGTGTCAAACCTCAACTGCCGTGGAGTCCTCAAGATCCGTTGAAGCAACCCAATCAACAACAAGCTTCCTGCGGCAATCAACAGATGCATGCAAGAGGGCCTGCAAAATTTTTGCATGACACAATAGTTAGGCAACAGCATTCACATTTGGAAATATAAAAAAAAACATCAGTGCACTGATCAAGTTGGCAAGCTCACTTTCAACACAGACAGGTATGAATCTGATAAGCCAGTGTACTTCCCAACCATAGCAATCCTCACCTGAAATAATCACCGTTAGTTGCATGGAACTAAGGATGAAAAAATTTCCACTAGCAAGGGACAGACTTGAGGAGAAAACACTAACAGTGTCATGAAGGGTATCAAATATAGCAGCTCTTGCAACCCATTCGTCTAACTTTGGCTCTCGAGCAATGCTGGAAATGTTATAAATAAATTACTTTCTGGGACAAAGCAATGTCACATATTGCAGAGAACATACTAATAGATAGTTCAAGACCAACCTATCCACCCTTTCCAGGTTCAGAACTTTAAGAATAGCCTCATGAGCTTTTTGGTCCTGCAGGGCACGAATGTCATTTTAACACAGAATGTGAATTCTAAACACAGAAATGACTTTCAGTCCAAAGAAAACAGATGTGTCTTACCCGTAGCAACAAAGGAATGCGCCAGATATTGGAAACATCATACAAAGAGATAATATTTGCTGCCTGCAAAAACCAATGATGAAATTAGCTTCCTGGAGTAAAGTTGCTACAGCATATGAAGCTTTGAATGAAAATGTTTCCCTACCGGCACATGGCAAAACTGGGAGAGTTTCTCCTTCACATTATCCTCTAATTCCTGTTAGACACAGTTTCAATTATAAGTACAATTAAGGAACTCAGTGAAGGTCATATTCTACTAGTGCAAAAATAATTAGTTTCATAACTAACCTTAGTACTGCGGCAAGCTAAAATATTTGGGGTGAGCCCGAGTCCCCTCAAACCACGTACACTATGCTGGGTTGGCTTTGTTTTCTACATGAGCAAGCAACATAGGTCAAGAATAAAGTCAGTGGAGCCAAACAGATTTATTCAAACAATTAGCTTTTATGATTGGTCAATAAAGATTAGAACATAACTAATGACCAAGAATACCTGTTCACCAACAACATTCAAAACTGGAACTAGACTGACGTGCACCAGGCAGAAGTTGCCAGGACCTGTCAAGTGTCAACCAAAATAGCATAAAAATAAGATCATCAATCCTGCTTACTAGCAGAAGATAGACTGGGGATTGTATGTGTCATAAATCATAATAAGTGTAAAGTTTCTCACCAACACGATAAGAGAACTGGCCCAAAGCTTCAATAAATGGCATGGATTCAATATCACCTGCAGGTGTTTAGAATACAGTCAATAACAGGAAAACCAGCTATAAAATGTTTACACCCAAAAAGGGAGGGAGGGGGGGAGGAATGGAATGGTATGGTTATCTCATGCCACCTATAGTGCCCCCCAGTTCTATCACACAGACATCAGCAGGTCCCTCCTTGCCATCAACTGGTATCATAGCAACACGCTCGATCCACTCCTGTATGGCATTTGTGATGTGTGGCACAACCTTAAAAGTAAAAACATTTGGGCGATCAGTTCTAGAACAAAAACACAAGCAGAAGTTCCAAGACAGATGAAACAAACGCGAGTCCACAAAACATGATCCAAATACCTGGACAGTCTTTCCCAAGTATTCCCCTTTCCTCTCCTTGTCAATTACAGACTGGCATAAACCATTGAAAATATAAGAAAAAAAAATAATAAGGCAGCTCTTTATGCAGGGAAAAGCAACTGTGTTTTCAATGTCTCATATAAGACATGTTCATTGTTACATATATCCTTGCGATTAATTGTTTTTTCCTTACATTCTTAACATACTCAAATAACATAAAGACAACAAGGATGTCCTTTTCCGCCCAATTTAGTACAAGATGTCAACACTAACATCAAGTGAACTACTGCATGTTCTGAATATTTGTATGACGGATTTTAAATGCATATACCAATTTGCAGTTCAACGCAAAGAATTAAGGTCTGACAGAAAGAAAATATTATTTATTATTCTTACCTGATAGATCTTTCCGGTGGTTATATTATTGTCCCGAGTAAGTTTAATGTCCAGAAACCTCTCGTAGTTACCAAGATCCAAGTCCACCTAAAAGACGCAAAATAAGTACTTAAATTAGATGGGCTAACAAGCGCTTTGCCAAGCAAAATTTGACTTTGTGACATGTCAACATCAATACCTCGCCACCATCATCCAGCACGAACACTTCACCATGTTCGAATGGAGACATAGTTCCAGCATCGGTGTTAAGGTAAGGATCTGTATATTCAGGTAATTCAATGAGAACATGTCAATCACATGAAGACAAACACAAGCAACTAAAGCATTAATGCAAGTAATAGCTGTCTTGCACCACCGATTTTACAAGGCAAAGGCCACAATCAGAGCACAAGTACAACAATAGTACAAAGAGTGACAAGGCAACAACAGCAAAAACAAAGAAGGGTTTAGGTGGCACTGGATAAGAATAACTATGGGCAAACAAAACATGTAACATTAGATTGAATTAAGTCAAAAGATTCCACAGTGCGGAGCTGGCATCCATAGGTTCGTGACCTGACAATTCTAAATCAGCATTGGTGTCACGTGATATCTAAATCAGCATAGGCAAGCCCTCCATAGCATAATCTATCTGGAAGACAGAGACAAGCATGGGAGGTGAAACCTAGTCTTCTCCAACTACCTTTTCCATGGCCACAGGCCGTCAAGAACCAAAAATTGTGCCCAACCAATAAGTCGAAGCAAATTTATGGGCATCCAACAAAGGCATATTTCATGTCCAAAACGTGAACATATTAAGCTATTTGTGTAAAAAAACACTAAAGAGAACATAATGCCAGAGGCACTTGCCCAAGCATAAGAGCTGACCGACAACCAGTGAAGTAAAATAAATCGCAAGGTTCTATAGAATATCAGTCAAATCATGAATGAACCACCATTGCTCAAACTCCAAGGCTTTATCGCTTAAGCAGAAGATTCCCCAATCACCACTACAAAGTCAAAAGAAGGTGCCATCTCTCCATAAATATAATCTTCTCCTAAACAAGAGGAAGGAAAAACCCCTTTGCACAAAGGGTAACCCTGAGTAGGTGCCCACCAATTATAAAGCAATCTTTGAAGGAAAAGAAGTACAACCTCTTTGACTGACAAGATTGGCAAACTTATCATGAAAATCAAAGACCAGTTTGACATCATATCTTCCAAACCCAAGGCACCAACGAATACAACGGCAATAGCACTGAGCGGAAGGTTCAAAAGAGGGACTTTTCACCTAACTCGACCAGGAACCCGGGTCCTCCGCACACACCAACTCCCACCCACAGTCCCCGCCACGAGTATTGCTCCAAAACCAAATCTTTTGCCGGCCCGTATTGCCGGAACGGATCGAGGGCTCAGACTTCAGAGCCACCCCCGACCCGGTCGAATCCCCCAGCACAACCCTAACGCGCCGTTCCTGGTCCGAAAATGTCTCTTTTGAAACGGAAGGTGCGCGCTGTTCGTTTAGGCAAGGAGGAGAAGAAGGCGGCGGCGGGCACGTACCGATCTTAATGGACGTAATGCGGAGGCCGCACGCCTTGAGGATGACGCCGATGCTGCTGGCCGTGACGCCCTTGCCCAGGCCGCTCACCACCCCGCCGGTGACAAGGACGTACTTCATTTCGCCTTGTCCGGGAATCTCGGGCCCGACAAATCCGCCGCCGCCGCCGCCGCCCACCGTCCTCCTCAATCCCCCGACCCGCGCGACAGTTCTTGGCAAGGAAACCGCGCGCTCGCACGGACGCACGAGCTGGAGGTGCGACCGGGGAAGCGAGGTTTTAGGAGGTGAGAGGGAAGAGAAGGGAGGAGTGGGGAGGCAATGGAGGCAAGGCGGCTGGGGGGATAGAGGGAGGAGGAGGGCTTTGCAAAGAGAGGGGGCCATTTATACGCCCAAAAATCCCTCAATTCTCACGATTTTTTTTTTGTTTCCCTGACTTTCCTTTTATGCATCTTCTGGGCTCGGCCGGTTAGGTTTCAAACGGCACGTCGAGGCCCATAGTGTCATCTTATATATACTCCCGGCTTATTTATTACGCGTCGCACGGAACGCGTCAACATAGGCGGACCCACCTAGGGCGAGGTAGGGCGCTCCCCTCCGGTGATGAGTACCCCCGGCCGGCGAGGCGGCGACACCACGATCGCGACAGCCCGGAGCTCCGAGCGACGAGCGGAGGTTGAAGACGGAGTCGGCTGCACGGGCGAGGCTACGAGGGGCGCGTGACTGGGGCCGTGTTGCCAGGCAGGCCCATGGCCCATTAGTCGGCCTTGGCCCTGAGGGAAAGCAGAGCAAGGGCACAGGCATTCCCAATCTCCGAGTCTCCTCCCAGCCATGGGCCCTCGGTGACGCCGCTCCGATTCAACAGCTATTCGTTTGAGTTTATCAACCGAATCTATCAGTAATTCAGCTATATTTTTCTCTTATAATAAACAACTCAATTAATAGTACTTTTTATTATGACTTATCAACCATACAAAGAAGGGAGGCATCTCCAATTGGCTGAGGCGCCAGGACGCTGTGGGATGCGGTCTGCCCCTGGTGCTAGCCTACGCGTTGTGGATTTATGGGCTGTTTAGTTGCTAGCCACAGTTTGCCACACTTTACTTTAGCAAGTTTGATTAAGTTGGTAAGTGTTGGTTGACAACTAAGTTTAGACATGATTCTTTTGGGCTCTACATGTCATAGAGTTAAAAAGTGTGGCAAGATTCTTTTAGACATGGCAAAGTATGGCAACCAATTTGCTAGGCACACTTTTTGTGGCTTGCCACACTTGCCTAAAGTTAGTTGTGGTAGATTATGGCTAGCAACCAAACATCCCCTTACTACTAGTGCCTTATAGTTCACCCAAAAAACTAAAAACTTTTCAAGATTTCCTGTCACATAGAATCTTGCTGCACATGCATAAAGTATTAAATTTACACGGAAATAAAAACTAATTGTACAGTTTGTCTGTAAATCAGACGATGAATCTTTTAAGTCTAATTAGTCCATGATTGAATAATATTTTTTCAAATAAAAACAAAAATGCTATAATATTGAAATGCAAAAAATTTTCAAAACTAAACAAGGCCTAGCTCGATCTTCCAGGTACTCGCACGTACTTACAGTGGGTTTGCTTGTCTTACAGTTTTGCCACGAGTTCATCTGCGACTATAAGCCTGTGACCTGATGGTGTGGTGTGCGTGGATCTCCACCGATGTAATGCTCCTGACCTATGCTACTACCCGCATGATCACGCAATGCAGGATAGACGGATAGAGAGTGTACCTTTTGTTTGATATTTTTCTGTTAAAAAAGAAGAGAGAAAAACTTTGATTGTATTTTAATTTTGTAACTACAGTAGATGAAGGTCACTAGAATTAAGTTTGTTAATAAGGCGCCTCAACTGTGAATTGGTGACGGATATATATGGCCATGCAGCCTGCGGCCTAGCCCATGGCCCGGCCTAAGTACGGCCTAGCCCGGTGGCCACCGGGCTCGGGCTGGTACGGTCTGAGGAACCAGGCAGTGCCTGGGCCACCACCCAAGCATGCGGCACGGCAGTGGCGGAGCCAGGATTTAAATCTTGGGTATTCCTGGTGTCTGGTGGGCCACCACTCAGTTGTTGCCTCTAACCTCATGATCGACATGTGTCTTCACCGGTCGCCATGTAGGCATAGCATAGAGACAGAGGCCGCGCCCGTGCTACACGCCTCGCACCACTAGGAGCTCAGGACACTGGAAACTAGCAGTGCCGCCACTACATCATGCCTGGTCGGCTAGGGTTAGAGATTTTAGGAATGAGGATTATGGAATTGTCTCCCACTCATGCCTCGTTCACTCACACGAAAAGGATACTTTGTTATATATGTTGCCATGTGCATATTCCGATTTGTCTTGGAAAAGAGTTTGGAAATAAAATATGATTTGTACTAATATTTGGTGGCATGAGTCAATATGTATGTGGTCTGGAGATAAATATTAGGTTTTCATTTGTAGAAACAACAGAATAGAATAATTTTGGCAATCGAGCTAACATAGAACCTGTATGGAAAAAATAATACAAGAATAAACTAAAAAGAATGAGAGAAAAATTTTATTTGGTAAATATAGAAATGCTAATATATTAGATATACATATATATATAAATATACCTATATATATTTAGTGTATAAAAAGTATATATATTTAGTGTATAAAAAAGTTGGGTATAGGAATACCCACTGCATCCGCCCATGCGGCACAGTCCGACTACGGCTCATTCCAACGATCGGTCTGGTAGCAGCCTGGATTTGTATATATCTGTTGTTCATTGTTATACTGGTGAAAATGATGAACAATTGGTGAAAATGATAAAGTGTTTCAGCACTTGGTGAAAATACTGATGAAAATGAGTTGTTTTCGTCTTGACGGGTCGTGGGCCGGTATGGTACGGAAAAACAATGTGTTTGACGAGCTGGTACGACAAAAAACTGGCCCATGGGGTGTGCCTTGAGCCGAAGGCTAGACACGAAGACCGTAGAGGTACGACCCGCTAGGCACGATGGCCCATAGCGTCTCGACGACCTATGACACAGCACGGCACGATGCCGGGCTATGCCGGCCCGGCCTAGCCCGTTGGACATATATATGATTGAGGCATCGCGCCTCTGATGAATTAAGTGTTAAGATCGGAATATAAGTTACCACCAAAGCGTTCAGGATGGTCTTAGTGTTTTAGGATTGAGTATATATTTTCCTACTATGTTTACATGGCTAGACCAAATTACTAATTAAGTTTGGTATATGCTTGGATGATCATGCAGCATATGGGCTACACTTTCAGTGCCATCCAAGTCGGAGCTTGAGGACTTTGACAAGGGCCTTGTTTAGTTCCAAATTTTTTTGCAAAATGAGCACTGTAGCATTTTCGTTTGTATTTGACAAATATTGTCCAATCATGGACTAACTAGGCTCAAAAGATTTGTCTCGTCATTCCGACCAAACTGTACAATTAGTTTTTATTTTTGCCTATATTTAATACTCCGTGCATATGTCTAAAGATTCGATGTGACAGGAAATCTGAAAAATTTTGCAAAACTTTTTGGGAACTAAACAAGGCCAAGATCTTCAACGGTGACCTGTCCCTCTTTGCGGACGGTGGAAATGACTCATTCAGACAGCCATGAAGACGCAAGGACACCTCCTAGGTCACACTGTTGCGTCATTTTTGGTTGTTTTTCATGTATGTAATATCGAAACTAGAGATCTTTTGGTAGGATGGTCTAGTTATGGTGGTTTTAGGTCAACCTCATTCGACGCTCCATAGAGGCGCATTGTCTGTATACTTAAACTCTTCTTCTTAACTAATACACAAATCTTTTGTATATTTCAAGAAAAAAAGGAAATTTTCAACTAGATCCATTGCTGCGCGTCAACAACTCCGCAAGGCGAGCTCTTTACGGAATGATTTGGCTCATAGATTGGATTCTAATTAAAAATATATTTTTTATAAAAGATATATAAATAAAAATATACTTAAAATAGATTTTTTAGATAAGGAGCAATTTAAATATAATTAATTTTAACATGTTGCACTATAAAAAAATTATAACTAAAGAAAATATAATTGCTTCCACAGAAGAGAGGCATAGAAACGGAAGCTTCAATCACTGTGAAACCACTCGACACTTAAAAAACTAAAGAAAACACAATTTAGCCTTGTGGTCGGCCTTACCATTCAGCACTCTATACACTTGTGTACATCCTTTTAAAGCTGACCGACACTCCACTCATCTCCATTGCTTTGGATTACATTTGATGAGATTGAGAGTGCTCTAGTGCATTTGCATTGTCAATTTGCATCTCGTGGCTCTAGTTGAGCATCGCGGTTACAGTTTTCTTGTTACTCTTGCTGACTTTTGTCACATAAGTGGCTTGGAGCTTGGAGGATCATTTAGGGGCTTGTGGTGATTGTTTGCTGCCTCCACTTGAGTTGATTGTAAGGGGCATTGTGCTCATCCTTGCGGAAGATCATGAAGACCAATTCTAGTGGAATGCTCGTGGTTAGTTAGAGTGTCCATTGTGTTCGATTCTTGCGGCACTCAAGTTATGGGTCTAACTTGAGTGGCTACTTAGCATGAGAATCATCACTTTGAGACATGTCAAAATGAGGACGTAAGTTGCAGCAAGGAACCGAACTTCAGGAATAAATCTATGTGTTCATCTCTTGTCTGGTTCGGTATCGAGCTCTACATTTGTTCATTTACATTGGTATATTGCTTGTGTGGTAGTTGTTTGTTAGTTGTAGCTCTCTAGTTAATTATAGTTCTAGTAGTAGAGTAGCTAGTTTAGTTGGCTAGAGTATATTTTGAGCATGTTTGCTACTCTAAAAAGTCATGACTGAAAATACTGTTCGCTGATTTATTTATGAGAAAACACTGTTGGCTGGTAGAAAAATTTACGGTTTATAAGATAAGCAAACAGAGTTGTTTCACTAGTAGCTCTTGTGTGGTGAAGTGATTAGTGTAGAAATCAATAGCTACTAGTAAAATTGTGTGGGAGCTTGCTTGGATGAAACAGAGCCAGGCAAAGTAGTGGCTATTAGGCTTGTTATTTTTTACGAACCACTCGGATGATCTAGTGTTTGTGAGGTAGCCAAACTCGTTTGCTTTCTTTCACCGCTCGATCAGAAGATGCTACTCTCCTGTCCCATCCAGGAACATGTCGGTACAGGCTTTGTTGTTGATTAAAACAGTCGGCGGTGCAGTGGTGCAATCGACAGCTAGCCGTGAGGGCATCCGATTCGCTAATTAGCGTTCATCACCGTAACCCAGCATGCATGCTTTTGGCTTGACAACAGACATGTCGCGCTACCAGGAATTGAAGAGTCAACAACTAATACACGTACGTAATCAATCGTCACTGAAAAGCTTCTAATAATTGATGAGAATCTATGCATGCTGTTCGTCCAAAATAAAATGGTCTACATATGCACATTAGGCATGAAATAAAAATATGTGTACGATTAACTCACAGTTAGCTTGCATCCTTGACCGTACGATACTGCTTTCTCTCTTTCTGTGTTCACAAAGGAATGTTGGAGAGCTAGAGCTAGCTTTTGCTAACTATTCCCTCCGTCCACGAATAAACGAACATCTCATTTTTTGATTTGACTAGAAATATATATTAAATAATATCAATATTTGTATCTATAAATAAGATGCTCAATTTAATAATACATATTATATATGATAAATATTAGTATATTTTTTATATATTTTATCAAACTTAAAAAGATTTAACTCTTCAAAAAATGTGTATTTAGGGCTTGTTTGGCACAGCTCAACTTCACTAGTAAAGCTGTTTTTTTAGAAAATAGTTTCATGAGTGACTTTCTAGATGAAGCTGAGCTGTTTTGGAAAAAGTGTTTGGCAAAATAGCTTCACCAACTACTTCATGCATAGTTGAGGGAGAGAAATGAGGGAGAAGATGCAATAAGCTACTTTTTTCTAGCTTCATCCAACTTATGTCTTTGTGAGAGAAGGAGAAAAACAGCTTCACCCATAAAGCTGTTTTGGAAATAAATATTTGGCAAAAAAAACAGCTCACAACAGGTCATGAAGGTGTTGTGAGCTGTACCCCGGAGCAGCTGCTGCCGGCGAGGGACAAAAATATCATCGATGGACCTCAGAATCCTAATGAAATGGGGCTGCATGATCTATGTTGACACGCACGAACCAAAGTTGGAGACGACAGCGGATCGGATCGGATTGATGTGGCGCGCTGATCCGACGTTCCAATCCTCCCAAGTGGGCTGCCCGGCCGGCTCTGCCTGCTGGTAACGTACCTGTCGTACGTCTCCACTCTCGACAGCTACCCGGACCCGGACTCATCACGTCGATGCTTACGGCTTCGCTTCCCAGGCAACCATTGGCCGGAACGCTTCTTAATTACCTGAAATACTTTTGCTAATTTATTATACACAATCTAATTCAGCTGGAACCATTTCTAGACGGATTTCGGCCTAACCGAACGAGCCCTAAATCCTTTTACTATGCATCCGTTCCGGATGTGCATCGTTGGAGTTGGTAACTTTGTTTGTGGTACTTTTTTATGTTGCTGACTTTGCATGGTTTAGCTTGGCTAATTAATTCACTTGTTTCTTATACGTATACTACATACATACCCTGATCAGATAGATGTTGTGGTTTACTATACGTGGGAAGCACTACATGTACAGGTACAATGCATGGTCAGTCATTTGTTTTTTGAAAAATGAAAAAAAAACAAGGTTGACAATATTTTCTTCCCTTTACATAACCATTCTATTATTATTATTACTATATAGATGGATACACTCATTGACATGGGTGCATTGACTTCAGCAAGCATTGTAATATATAGACCAATAAGCTGTGCTAGGAACTGCAAGTGCATAGTTATATATATAAGAAATGCAAAACATTGTTGCGAAATGCAATAGCGCAACAACGAACAAAATTTATCTATTTCTGCTGGGTATATATACTATTTGTATAAAAACGGATACACTCAATGACACGTGTGCATGATATTTCAAGCACTATAATCCAAATGGACATCCGGATATTAGCTTTACTATACTATGTGCTAGCTAGCCATAGGAAGCGTGTACATACTAAGAAAACAAGCCACTTATTATATAGTTTCTTGTTTTAGATCTGTCCACCTCTGGTTTGTCCAAGTTTAGTTAGTATCCAGGCCATTACTCCCACACAAGAAAGTATAACAAAAGACAAACAAATGGAGGCCGTCAACAAACTGCTAACTGACTCACAATTCCCATCCACAAATTTCCAGGTGCTCAGGTTGTGGACCAAATTAGTTCTCTGTTTTCAGATAAGAACATCAATGAACCCTATTGGTTTCCTGTATGTTGATGGGCATTTGTATTATTGTCTCAGGATGTTTGTTGTTCCCATGCCATATCTACAGTAACTGATCAAGACACTGATAACAACAATTGCATCCAGGAATACCGCCAATTTCATGTTGAAATTTCTACGGTATGCATATGGATCCCATCCACATTACACATATTCGAGACATTGAATAGCATATTTGATTGAAACAGATATCGTTCTTTTCATGGCATCAGCCATGTCATGATTGTCATGATGTTTTGACACAAACATTTAGTCACTATCTTGACTAGTATAATGTCCGTGCTAACGCTACGGCGTCATCTTAAAGATACACATATAAACAATCAAACAATAAATTTTTCCACAGTTCAACTTTACACAATAGTATATTGCAAAACTAAAATAAATCATAAAACAGAACAATAAATCAACTAATGAAAAAAATACAAATTCAGTCTCGCAGAAATTAGTCACTTCATATAGAAAAAATAGACAGGCCCACACAACACTACTAAGAAGGGTACTAAAGTTCATAAACCACAGTTAGTATAAACAATAGTTTATGGCCGAGACACCGGACAGGGCTTTCTTCGGGCATGCTGCCACTCCACTCTGCAATGCATCCTTCAAATAGAAATCCCTACCACCAGACACATTGGCCCCTGCAAAAATGTAAATAGGCAAAAGGTTGTGAGAGACAAACTTGACAACCTGTTCCATAACTGTTCTTATTCACAGCAAGAACGCAAATAAACACAAGCACATCCAAATTAGTTGAAGCAGGTTGATTGTTCGAAGCATATTGAATATATAAAACGTATTTATACTAAAATAGGACTACATATTCTCTATGAAAGGATTGTTAAGTTAATGGGGGCTGCACAAAATCACATGCAGCCATACCAGAATACCAACAAGGAATAAAACTATCAAGTTACTCTAGAGATCTAGTTTATATTGTTTTGTGATTATGCAAGCAACACTTACCTATCTAGCTGAGATTACCCAACAAAGCTTAAGCTCAATAGGAACATTAGTAAGTTGCAATGCCTAAATTCTATAATACTACTTTCCATATATCCCATAAAAGGAAATCAGGTTCCATTTTCTGAAAGCTGACATTAAGATGCATGTAATGTTGCGTAGACCAAAAAAATTGTAATTGTGGCTTGTACACATTTTTAAGCATCCTAGTCATTCTGGGAAACAAAATCAGAGGATGCTGAGGATGGTGCTCTTGCTACACATCAATTTAAAGCCCTTTTGGTATGAATAGGCAAAAATATACCAAATTGAATTGTCAACCTAAAAGCAATCATAGCCACCAGCTAACAATTTTTTTTTAATTTTTGAAAAGAACATTGTCCAACTAATAGCTAAGAGGAAATTACAACAACACAAAATAAGCCTATTACCAAATAAATGTCTACCATTTCTATGAAAAAGCCAACGGTGTCCTTGCTTTTTTAGACCGACTGCAAAAAATAAACACGCATCACCTTATATGACTGGTATACTTCTTGAACATACCACTGCAAATACAGTTTCAAGAAGAATAGTTTTGATTGGTTTCTATATGCATATCCACAATAAAATAAAACTTACAGTGTCTACACTTCTACTAATTTATACATGTCGCAATGGCAATTTTATTGTAGTATAATCTAATTACAATTTCAGAAAAAAATCATAAACATTATCCCTTTTTTATCAGCAAAAGATGCCTTCTTCGTGCAGCTCATAATAAGAGAAAAATATCAGCGATCAAGAGTGAAACAGGGGTCAAAACTTTGGTTAGATATAGTCACCTAGCAGCTAATCCTAAATCACACATTACACATTTCTTTGAACCTACTACATGATAATAATCACCTCGCAGGGAATGCTTGTAGTATGCATTCTAGTGCAGGTGATGTATAGCATGCTATTAAATCATCATAAACCTGAATTAAGCATCTAAAATCTATCGGACAACAATCAGTAACAGCATAGAGATTGTTTGATTTAATTTTCGGCACTGCTTGCCTCTGGTAAGGACTAAACTCAAATACAATTTTACACAGCTAATAACAAACACATGAGAACATTAGTCAGTATCTCTCTCCAAAGCTCCTCATCGACTCAGTGGCCATTAGCCGCCTCCACATCCAGCTTTTCAGTCGCTTCCTAGCAGGCCTCAAAACTAAATGGAACATCAAAATTTGGCATGGTGAAATATCAAACGTATTTTTCTCATCGCTCAAGAAGGCGTCCCCTCCCGAAAAAAATGACCAACGAAACCCGCCTCGATTCGTGGGCAGTGTGATGGTCACCTACCTTATGGCGTGCCTGGGTGCGGAGGCCGCCACGGCTACAGAGGAGGGGCCACCATGTTCCCGACCTCGATCCCCATGCTCCCAACAAATTCCTATGTATATTTTTTTGGGTCCACAATGGTTGAAGGCTCTCAACGGGGGACATTTTCTCGAGGGAACCTAGTATAATTTTGATTGGTCCATTATAGTAGAGGTTTGGACTTGGTCCATTATAGTAGAGATTTTTATTCTATGAATATGCATTTGTGTGGTGAATACCTGGAGTCCCAAAATTTTGCCTTAGGGAGCAGTAGCTCATTAGTGTCTTTATTTCTGAACCAAAATTATTAATAAGTACTTTCAAATATTCAATATACTATGAATATGCTTATGTGTGGTGAATTTATATACTGGAGTATTATATATACAATGAAAAAAAACATCTCTACTACTTACAGAAGGTGCCCAAGTAGAGATCCTTCTTGTTCTATGTTGGTGATGCCTCCTCAATCCAAGCGTACTTGTGTTTGTTGATGCCACTATATGAAATTATATCGGCACGCAGCAGGCAAATTGAATGGATAAATGAGGATTTAAAAACAAAGAGATCTTCCTTAAGTTGTAGTGACTAATAATCTGTCACAGCAAATAAAGGATTAGACCCTGCCGTGCTTTGTTCCTTAATAAGAGAATTTTAAAGTTACAATGCCAAAAAAAAATCAATTGTACCCAAGAAACATCTAGTAACTAATTTTTTAAATCTTCGCACATTTCAGTAGATTAATGTTTGAAATGAAGTAAACATTACGTAGTAAGAAAATGTCAATAGGCCTGATCTGAAATGTTTGTGAACATCAGTTGCATATTTCTAAAGGCGTAGATTCTAAATATTCTCAGCAAATTTGCATGATGTTTCATGAATCAGAGCACATGTCTACTTTTCATTGACCGTGTTACCCTGTATGTAGGCATTTTCTCAAACATTTGGCAGGCTACACCCATGTCAAGAACCGTTTCTTACCGGAGGTCGCACAAGGTATCATTGAGCTAGTCCGACATTGACGCCGCTTCTTTTCCTTGGTCACCTTTGTCATGTGCGCCCAGCGTGAGCAAAGGCCAATCACCACGTTTCGTCAGCCACCGTGCCATGGAGCTGCAGCCGCTGCTCTTCCCTCCGCTCGTCCTCGGCCAGCGAGCCGACAGGACAATACCGCCTCTGCTGGCCACGAGCATCGCGCAACCGCCCCTCGTGCCATCCTGGCCAAGCCCATCGCCGCTAGAAGCTTAAAATTCTTGTGACTTGAGTGCCAGGGCGAGCATCCCGCGGAGCCACCAGCCGCGCCGACGCCGCGCAACGCTTGCGCTCGGAGAGATTCCTGTGCGTATTCCATGGGGAAGTTGAGTGTGGCGACGAGCCCTAGATGGATACGGCCGCCTGTTCATAGGCCATCGTGGCGGCCTCGGTGCTATCGAAGTTCGTGTGGAGTGACGGATCTCTGCCGCAAACCTTCCCACGGCTGCATCCACACCCAGATGAACGTGCCCTTTGCCATTTGCGGCGCGCCAGGGCAGGCGCGACCGGAGCCGTGGTCGAGGAGAGGTCTTACTTGGGATTAGGATTTGGGAATCCGATGAGTCGCGGTTGTTGGAAGGTGGAGGAGGGACGAGTCGCAGCACTGGCGAAAGAGCAGCGCGAGATGGAGCCGGCGGCACAGGATGAAGGCGCCCGAGAATTCTTTTCGGATGAAAATTAAAAATTAAATGCGGGCGCAACAGCGAATCGAACGCTGGATGCGTTGGGTGGTGTCGCGTGTTTGAAGCCCTCATGTGTGGGAGGGAGGGCGCGGGTGAGAAGCCTGGCTTCAAACATTCAATCCTGGCCATCAATTTTGGTGTAGGTGTTTATTAACCCTTGATTTTAATAGAGGTAGATTTCTGTGTACATTTTTCTGGGTGCACGATGGTTGAAACTTCTCAGTGGGGGACATTTTATTTGGGGGATCTAGTATAATTTTGATTGGTGCATTATAGTAGAGATTTGTCCAACAAAATAATACATATCAATAACAATGTAATGTCTGATTTCATTAATGTTGATTTACTTTAGCTATATTCTAGTTATATGGAGCAAATGCCAGACTATGAAAATAATGCATAGCATCTTGGTGATTACAATACCTTTTGAATGTTAGGATGTATCCAATTGTTTATTTTTAGGGTTAATTGGATACACACCACTGTAAATTTCATGTTTTTGATTCACACCATTACAATTCGTCAAACCGGCCTGGTGCCATTGCAATTTCGCGGTTGTTTGAAAAACGCCATTATGTACGCA
>Ga0182004_10000528_pt1 | contig 23786 bp, 19 predicted proteins | sample Sormic07211540_1_FD_120479 | JGI IMG/M metagenome (GOLD analysis project Ga0182004, IMG submission 120479) | Endophyte microbial communities from Sorghum bicolor roots, Mead, Nebraska, USA - 072115-40_1 MetaG | ecosystem: Host-associated > Plants > Roots > Unclassified | place: USA: Nebraska...
AATGTGCAGGGAAACCATCTGGGCCTGGTGCTTTGGTTGGGAACATTTGGTATAGAGCATTCTTTACTTCACTTTCATCAAACGGAGCACATAGGAATCTATTCATCTCATCTGTAACCTTGCGAGGAACATGGTTAAGAACCATACACAAATTAGATATGCCCTCTGTCTTAAACAGGTTACTATAAAAGTCTACTGCCATTGCATGCATTTCTTCAATGTCTGTGCACTCAGAACCATCAGATCGACTCAGCTTAGTAATTCTATTTTTGGACCGTCTCCTACTTGCCCTTTGGTGAAAAAAATGAGTGTTGCTATCCCCCTCTCGAAGCCATGTAATTCGTGATCGTTGTCTCCACATTATTTCTTTTTGGTAATTTAACAAAATGATGCGTTCCACTACCTTTTTTTTCTCTTCAGAAACGTTGCTTCTTGTTGGCTCAGATCACAATTGCTCCAATTTTTTCTTTTGCAACCGCAGTTCCTTCCTCACAGCACCAAATGAATTTTGTCCCCAAGACCTGAGTTCTTCTCCAAGAGTGCTCTTCGAGACCCTCGCGGGCCCTGTTCAGGGCATATTCGGTTGGGCCGGGAATGGCCGGGGTTGGGGCCCAACCCCGTGGATCAGCTCGGCGTGGAAACATTCTCGGCCCACAGTGAAAGCCGAAAGGCCTCCCGTGTGTTCTATCCGGGCTCACCGGTCTTTTCCCGTCACCGCCGTCAGATCCCATCTCCAAGTCGCCGGCCATGGACTTGCCGGCGAGCCGTGGCCGGTGGCGCAGGCGGAGCGCCAGGTCGCACGTGCCTCTCGTCGTGGCCATTCTCGTGCTCCTTCTCCCGGCCTCCCTCCTCTTCTCATCCGCCTACTCCACCATGCTCCGCGCCCTGTTCCCTTTTCCCTCCACCCCCGGCGGTGCCGACACTCCACGTCCACGGTGCGGGGGCTCAGCGGAGCTCGAGGGCGAGAGGTTCCTGTGGTACGCGCCGCACAGCGGGTTCAGCAACCAGGTGGGCGAGTTCCGGAACGCCGCGGTGGCAGCCGCGCTGCTGAACCGCACTCTCGTCGTTCCCCCCGTGCTCTACCACCACGCCGTCGTCCTCGGGAGCTGCCCCAAGTTCAGGGTCACCGATCCTGCCTCGCTGCGTGCTGCTGTCTGGGACCACGCCATGCAACTCCTGCTGGACCGGAGGTAAAGACCGCACTTAGCATTCGACTTAACCGACTTTGTTTGGTCTCTGGGTAGCAGAGATTGCTTGGATTCGAATTTGTTCGATACCTTCTGCTTGCACCTTGCTTATGTGAAATGGATTAAATGATGGAACAATGTGGCAAGCATATATTTTTTTTTGAAACAATGTGGCGAGCATAAATAAAGTAGTAAATCAGAACTTGGGCTATTTCAAGGATAGCAGATCATATGGCACCACACTCAGTTTCTTTTGTTGACGGAAATTAGGTAAAATTATTTCCGATTGCGAGGTATAGTGATGTAGATTATGTTGCGGACACCTGGAGTAACCACTCTTCACATTGTGCATAATTGATTTCAAAAGTTCATTGTGGACTGTACACATGAGAATCAGAAGGACCGATTGCTAATACTTATTTGTTTAACATTCAGGTATGTTTCAATGGGTGACATAGTGGATCTATCCTCAATCAAATCTATGGTTAGGACTATTGACTTCAGGGTTTTTGTCTCCCTGTGGTGCGGTGTAGACATGCGGAAGGCTTGCTTTTCTCGCTTGTGCTGTGCTGTTTCTGGTGGTAGCTCTATACCAGATGACTACAATAGATGCCGTTCTTTGATGTCTGGTCTAGGAGGCAGTGAAAAAGGGTGTGTGTATCCTGTACAAGATGACTGTAGAACAACAGTCTGGACATACCAACAGAATGATGATGGGGCCTTGGATCTGTTTCAACCAGATGAAGAATTGAAAAGGAGGAAGAAGATCTCATACGTTCGGAGACGCAGAGATATATACAAGGCTTTAGGGCCTGGTTCACAAGCTGAGGATGCTACCTTGTTGGCATTTGGGACACTCTTCTCAGGACCATACAGGGGATCTGAGTCTTATTTTGACATCCATGAATCACCTAAGGACCAAAGAATACAGAGGGTACTAGATAAGATTGAGTTTCTTCCTTTTGCCCCGGAGATCATGGCTGCAGGAAAGGAATTTGCTAAGAACAACATCAAGGAGCCCTTTCTTTGTGCACAACTTAGGTTGCTAGATGGGCAATTCAAAAATCACTGGAAAACTACATTCTCTGCCCTCAAGGAGAAGTTGAAATCTGTTGAGTTAGAAATGAAGGGAAACAAGACTAGTGGCCTTATTCACATGTTCATCATGACTGATCTTCCACCAGCAAACTGGACCAAAACCTTTCTTGCAAATGTTGCAACAGATGAGCGATATAAGTTATACACTCTGAAGGAAAGTGATGAGTTAGTGCTGCAAACTGCAGAAAAGCTTATGGCTGCAGAACATGGTGTTCGGTCTGGATTCCTTCCAAAACTCATAGAGAGCATGGAGAAAGATTGCGACCCTGTTCAGCTTCCAGAAATTTTGTTGTCTATTGAAGAATCTGTTTGTAGCTGTGCATCACTAGGATTTGTGGGGACTGCTGGATCAACCATAGCAGGAAGCATTGAAACAATGAGGAAGAACAATGTCTGCAAATTGTAGGAAAATGACACCCATTATGGAACCTGAAAGCCATTGCTGTGATGTGTTATAGCAGTGTCGGAGCCAGCAAAATAGAGGCTGAAGCATCGTATGTTTTGCACCCACGAGTTCAAGAGTTGGTTTTGCTGACGTGTTCAATTGACAGTAGAGTGTTGAGCATCACGTGGGAAAATACAGTATATTTTGAAGAGAATGTGCACCATTTTTTCCTAATTGTACAGAAAGATCAGGTTCATGCTTGTGTTACCTGAATCATTTTGAGTAGCTAAGTCTTTTTCTTCCCTAAGTTTTTCAGTTTTTTAGTCTACATTTATTTTCCTGTTCCTGTTCGTAGGTTATCCTGTATCTCCGTACTTCGGAGTTTTGACTTCTGAAGGTAGTGATAGCTTTTGAAAAAAAAAAGAATCTTGTCTCTATCGGGAACGCGCCAATCGTTTCTGATTGTATATCCATGACCCTGTTTCCTGGACAGTAGGAACCACTATACTATACTACAATGGGAAAAAAAAGAAGCTTGTATTTATTTGTATTTCTGAGTTTGGTATGTTGGCTGAGAATAATACAACTTCTGTACTTTGGTACGTATAGTGTAGACCCTAAGACGTAACCATACAATATTTTTTTTGAGGGGAATTAAACCGTCAGAAGGTTCAAAGTGACAACAGGGGGATTAACTCAGTCCCTTTCTAGTTTAAATTCCCTTGGGGTACTAAACCCTGTGCACCGAACAAGCCCTCAAGGTGAAGCTCGACAGGTTTGAGGTGAGTGACCACTGCTGCGGTTTCCAACTCTGGTTTTGATTGAGTTTGTTAATTTTGGTCTGTTTCGTGCTTGTTTACTGAAGCATCAGTGCTGTGTCTTTGCATTCTTTATTTGCAAGATCTACGGAAGGAGTTTCTCTTAACCTTATCAAGAGAACCACCTGTTTTTTGTTTTTCCAGAGTCCTAGTTGCTTTGAAAGAACCAAGCAACAAGATGCAGGCTGAGGCTGTCAACAATCTACAGAATTACCTGGAGGAACCAGAAGGGCAGTACCTCATCCAGCAACTACTATTGAAGGAGTTGTTCATATAAAGATCAAAACACCAGATCCCCATAAACCATCGTGTGTGATCGGCTGAAGGGCAGTACCTCAAGCTACTACTATCGAAAGAGCGGTTCATGTAGGGATCAAAACACCAGCTCGGCATGGAGCTGTTTGTGTTTCGGAAACGCAATCGAGCCTTGCAGAGGAGGTGAGTAGGTGACCTGCTAGGAAATCAGCACCATATCTCCTGAGCATTATTTATGGATAGTCTACCAGATAATTTTTTTTGCCCCTTCTGCACGGACCTTGTATATTATGTGACATGTATCCGGCCAAGAACAGGTTGAGGTTTCACAGTTTGTTGTATGTCTATACCCTGTACCGTGGCCAACTCTGCCCGCCTGTAATGAGGCCGAATTTTTTGAGAAATGGTCTAAACAATGCTATTAGGTCTTGTTGAAACTATGCATACTTTTTTGACCGAAGTGAAACTATGCATACTTGACACTACCAGTGAATGTATAGCGTATATCTAAGTATATCATAAAACCTATGAATCTAAACATACTATATCGTTTTATAATTTACTAAAACGTCTTGTAATTTGAAATAGAGGGATTAATTTTGAACGGAGGAAGTATTATAATTCGGAACGGAGGGAATAATTTAGAACGGAGGAAGTATGTAGCGCGCGAGAATGAGATGACCTAGGAAATTTGGGCTCATAGAGACATAAATTTTGCGCGCGCTTGTCCTCCTTTCCCGCTCGACGCCGCCGCTCGTCCCGGCGTCCCGCCCATCTCGCCCCGCGCGAGAGCTGCTCCGCCCGCGCCACTGTGGGTGTTGCCATCTTGCCAACCACCCAGCCCTTCCCCTCTCTGCCACCGTCACGGCGCACTCTCCTCTCCCACGAATTCGTCAGGCTGCATGCTAATGCTAAGGTAAGACGAACCGCTCCGACATATCAATGGATTCTCTCATCACTTCCTTGTGTTTTGAACTTTTCATTGGATTGGGATCGCACATACGAGTCTGTGTTCCTGTCGGACTGGCAAAGCAAAAGCATACTGGCTTGTCCTCCTACCTAGTAGTGTGATGGCAAACTGTCTGTCTGGAACAGGATGGGCACCATCAATTGTTTCTAGTTTGATTTGGACATTCTGTTTTCACCGGGCATTTTTTAGTTCCATGATTCTGTTGTTAAAATGCTTAGGATATTGAACAAGATTGCATAAAAGGCACATTGTTCATGTATTAGGCAGCTTGAATCACATTGTGCCGACAGTCTGATATTGTGGTACTTAGCCTTTTAGCCATGGCCCATGGGTCCATGGCAATGGGCAGAATGAATTTATTCTTTGTCCATGTCTCAATGGTACATGTTCTGGTTTTCCATATTCTCCGTCTTGCTTGCTGATAGAGAGAAGGGTGTCTTGCTCGCTGATAGAGAGAAGAAAAGTGACAACTTAATATTCACTGGTAGTGTGAAGTATGCATATCTGTTCTTTTTGTTGATAAAGTATTTGCAAGGTGTTGCTGAGAACATAGTTTGTCCATCAACCGTGCCTTAATTTGTATCTGTTGGGATGGTTTTATTTTACCATAAGAACCCTTGCTGTGTTCAGTAGGTGATTCTGATGTTTACCTTTTGAGTTTCTTCAACTTGTAATATTTAGAGTGTAACATCACATGTACTTTTCAGTGCTATAAGGGCATACCATTCCAATTCTCACACAGTTGCTTAATTACTTTCCAGTTTATCAGATGAGCAGTGAAAGTAACCCTCAGTTGCTACTTCGTTCTTATTAAATTTTGTTGATTGTGCAGACGAGCTCGCTCTTAAAGTTGTTTTTTGGAAACTCTTCGTCAGATGATGATGACGAGTTCGAGTTTGAGATGATGATACTATATTTGTTGGCTGCCACTATGAGCAACAAGAGGCCCAAACATTGTGGTCCTCTGCGAAGGCGTGCTTTGGTTTGTCGGAAAAAGGCCAGACATGCTAAGCTTATGGAGGACCAGTCACCATTACCCACACGCAGAGACCAATCCAGCCACTGCCACCTAGCTGCCTCTTCGAGGGTTAGTTCAAGAAGACGCCAGATCGGTTTTGCAAAAGAGTGTGTCACCGAGATGCCACGCGCACTGCTGGACTGCGGCCCGTGCAAGCGGCCACGCCTTGGGTGGGACGTCGGCCCTGCTGAGATGCATCAGGTATAACCCTCAGTTACCTTTTCCCTTATCGATCAGCAGTAGTTGGCATTGTTTCTTTGCTCGCTGGAGATGCCAATTTTCCATTCACATGCATTTGTTGGTGTTGTTCCAGGGTTAGGTGGCAGATCTATTGAATTCAAATAGCAATACTTGTTCCCGTAGATTTAATCATTGTGGTGTCGATACATTTACCTGAATTTGTGTAGAAATTGAAATGGATTGGATGAACTGTAAGGCTAGTCTCAATGCATGTTTCATGAGAGTGTCATGCACATTAAATAGGGTGCCACATAAGCAAAATTGCTGACTTGGCAGAGTCATTAAATGAAGGAGTTTCATCGGATGAGAGAGGAGTTTCATGGAGTTTCATCGGATGAGAGAGGAGTTTCATCCCCATGAAAATTCTATGGCTCGGTTACCTAGTTTATAGTCTTAGTAACTGTGCCATGAAACTATGCATTGAGACTGGCCTAATAGAAATTTGCACAGTTTGGCGTAGAAACTTGTCCATAATCGTGTATGTCATTGTGATATGTAATAATGTAAATTAGCAAATTGTGTTTTTTGTTTGCAATGATTGATTTGTCATTGTGTAATTGATAAAAAAAGTTCCTTATCTTTGCAATTTTTAGCAATTTTGTCCACAGAAAAGTATGTCAATTTGCTTATTGTTTTTGCAACTTGTAGATGGCCTTCTCTGACGATGATGATATCCTTGACCAATGGTTGGAGCAAGAGGAGTCCGATGATGATGACTACTACATTGCAGCTGCTCTTCTAGCCCACGTGGAGCGTGAGAGGAGCAAGAAGCACTGTGTTTCAGTCCCAGGTCACCAGGTAGTTGCATGGAACACGTTTGGGCAGCTTTTTGCGTGGAACTGTTTATGATTTATCTAATGTTTTGAGATATAAGTAACACATTTCCCCTTTCTAAATTACTTTTGCAGGTTCAGATAGGCCTTTGTGGGCAAGAAGTTGTAAATGCCATCAGTGCTGTGGAGTTGGGCTTCTCTTCGGAAGCTATTGTTTCCTCTCCTGTCAACCAAGAGCAGCCTCGTGATGAGTCCACTCCACTGAGAGAAGATGACAAATATGGGCGTTATGTTTTTGCTGTTGGAGACAACCTCACATCTCGCTGTAATTACCTGCTTCATACTACCCCTTTTGCAATTGGCTAGTTCATTATCACCATGGCTTGGTATTTCGATGCACATACTAGTTTCTATGGTTGGTTCTTGGTGCATCTTCTGAAACCTTTGATGCATAACTCTTTCATTGTATTGGGCATGCTGCAATTATTGATGCAGCAGATTATGTTCATAACTGAATGTCTCTGGAATACATCAGGTACCTTTGGTCAGGTGTTGGAATGCTGGGATAGGGAAAGGAAAGAAATGGTGGCTATCAAGATCACCAGAGGCACTAAAACGTACAGGGATGCTGCAATGATAGAAATTGGCATACTTGAGCAGCTTGGAAAATATGATAAAAGTAGATCCAGGTGAGTCATTTGGTTCAGTTAGCACCTTTCTGTGTGCTCTACATTTGTAAGATTGCTTGTGTATATAAGTTGTTCTATTTTGCTGTTGTGTTCAAATACAGAACTGGTTTGATTATCGTAACCATATGTGCATTGTAAGTTCATTGTTATATTATTGCAATTATGAACTGAACCAAAGAGATAATCTGGTGGTGCTTAAACTTTGGCGAATTTGGATGAATGGTGAGCAGGTCTTTGAGAAGCTTGGACCAAGCTTATGTGATTTTCTGCAGAAAAACATTTACCGCTCATTCCCAGTTGCCCTTGTCCGGGAGGTTGCCAAACAACTGTTGGAATGTTTAGCATGTGTGTGCACAGTTCTCTCTATTACCCCTCAGAACTACCATGCATACTATAGTATCAAGCATTATCTTTGATGCATGACAGCGTTTCATTAATCCATAACTTCTGTTTATTCTATGTTTCATGGTTCTTTAAGGAATATACTAATGTCTATGGGTTGTTTATATATTTACCCTCTCTAATGTGTTGCAGTTATGCATGAATTGCGCCTCATGCACACTGATTTAAAGCCAGAGAACATTCTTCTTGTTTCTCCAGAGTGCATTAAAGTGCCTGATTACAAAGTTTAGTTTGTTCTTTTACTTAATTGACCTAGCCATGATTTATCTTTTGCTGTGCCATCTTATATCTGGTGTATTGGCTGTTGAAGTTTGAAAAAAGATGGTACTGATCCCTTTCTCTAATTGTTAGGCTTCATCCCGATCCCCAATGGAGGGATCCTATTATAAGTGGTTGCCCAAGTCCAATGCTATCAAGGTGATTGATTTTGGTAGCACTATCTATGGTCGACTGGATCAGAGTTATCTGGTATCCATTAGGCATTATCGGGCTCCAGAAGTTATATTGGGTATCTGTCTTATCCAGTGAAAATTTTCCAAGTTCAGCCTGATTTCGGTGACTTTCTATGACTGCATGGATCTTCTGTTCAGGGCATGGATGGAGTTACCCATGTGATATCTGGAGTGTTGGTTGTATTCTTATTGAGCTTTGCACGGTACGTATAGGGCCTCATTTTGATTTGCCATGCACCACAAGTACAGGGGATCTGAGTTAGCTCATTTGCCTATGATGGAGAGGGTGTTTGGGCCTTTGCCATGCCATATGCTTAAGAGGGCAGGGTATGTTCATGTCTTTGATTCATATCAAGGTGTCTAACCTTCAGTGTTTGATTCATCCTTTGTTTGTAGTCCCACTCTGCAAAATACATCAGAGAAGGACGTCTGAATTGGCCTGGGGGCTGCACTTCATGGGAGCGCATGAAAGCTGTGACGAAATTTCCCAGGCTTCAGGTATCCCATAACTAGACAAAGCGTCCATTTTAGTCTGCGGCGTGTGAAATTTATGTATATACGGTTTCATGAGCAGAGTCTGGTGATGCGTAATGTGGATCAGTCTTCCGGGGATATCATTGACCTTTTGCAAGGGCTGCTCAAGTATGATCCAGCAAATCGCCTGACAGCGCAGGAGGCGCTGAGGCATCCCTTCTTCACAGAAGAGTTTTGAGTGAAAATATTCCTTGCGGCCTCATCGTTGGTTATCTAATACTTAACTTACTGTCTTAGAAATTCCGTCCTCTTCTGTGTGTAACACAGAGCATCTGTACAGAAGCTGAAATGGAGTTGTTTCAATCTTGTTTGGTTGAAACATAGTGTGTCAACTGATGAAGTTGTATGATTGTATCACAAGGGAAGTCAAATCTGAGTTGGGCACGTATTATCCCTGGTCTGGTTATGAAGTTTGGTTTGAGCAAAATATGAGCTGGCACCAGAAAATTCATGCCATACCGATTGGTTCATGTTGTTTAAATCACATAGTATATTAATTCTTCCTCTGTCCTGGAAAGAATATAATTATAACATGGTATCATATTTTAGTTTTAGTATCTTAAATCTAACCAATTATAGATAAAAAAAATTAGTATTTATGATATCAAATAAACACTATTAGATTAATTAACATGAGCCATTTTAACTAGTACGTAACTCATAGTTGTAATCTTTTTGGGATAGAGGGAGGCGCAAGTTACTGAGCAATACGAAAATCGCTGGATTGGGGACTTGACTAGATGAATTGCAAAGGCTCAAATTAGATTCCATGTGGGAATGAAAATGGGGATGTAACGCAGTTATTTTGTTTGGTTCGAAAAAAAAAACGCCTAAGGAGAAATCAGACCAAATTAACTTTATGTTACCATCTTCACAAATGAAGGAGCGCAGGTCCGCACGGGTATACATGTCCAACCCAACGAAAGGAACGTGTTAATGGCGACTCACATTGGCATCGGCTCTAGTCAATTTCCATTTTCCAACAAAACATTGGCTGATATAAGTGAGAAAAAAACTCACCATTGAGACTAGCCTATGATTCGTGTAAACAGGGCAACTGAGATAAGTGAGAGCAAATCTCCATTGAATTTGCCCTCGCTGTTGATATAGCAGTCTTTGTACAGAGGTGGGCAGTGGCTGATACATCACACAATGCATCAGCCAAGCAGGAGACACAAGATTACATTGGATATATATACACAGATCTCATCTTGTCTTCTTGTCTTCTTTCTCCTTCTCCACCACCACTGGAGCTGCAGGTATGCTGAACCACCACTCTCTCAACCTTCTGGTACACCTTTCTGTGGTTGCTTTTCGTAGTGGTGAGTGGTTCGTGGATACCTCCACAAACACCAGCAGCAGAAGCACTCTTGTGGGAACGATGGCAAGGCACAGAGCCATCAGTACCAGTGCCAGAATAGCTTTGTCCGTCGCCTATGATATGAGAAGCACACAGTGAAATATCGAAAGAGATTCTATTTATAAACTTGTCCGAACTTATGCATACAGGTTGGCAGAAAACTTGACAGGAACAAGTAACAGAGCTCTGATTAGCTGACAATGTACATGGCTTCTGAAAACCAGACCTGTCCAGCTGTTGGTAGGGAAATCAGAAAGCTCTGCAATTACACTCTACCAGGAGGTTAGTAGGGCAATGAATGACTGTTGGTAAGACAGATCCAGCTTGTGGCAATGAATGACTGTTTATATGTAAGATAGATCCAGCTTGTGCTAATGGATGACTGTTTATGCATAAGTTTATCAGAAACTCTCAAACGCACTCAACCAGGTCTTTGGGTAAGACAGGTCCAGCTTGCAATAATTGGAGCTCAATCAGGTCCAGCTCTATGGGTGCTTGAAGGGTATCACCTAAATCAGCAGAGCTGGCTTGATTTTATTTATTTGAAAGTGACTTAATATGATTAACTTGGAGGTCAGGTTCCATAGACATGTGGGAACAAATATTTAACCATAAAAGAGAGCATCAAACCCAGGGAAGCTCTACTTTTAAGCTGTTTAGGGGAGAGCTTAACCACAATTATTCATTTCTGAAAGAAACCTCCAACCAAGATACAAAGCCTTGACCTCTCAAGTCTCAACTAATGAAGCACCAAATAGACTTGTCATGTTTTGTAGCACACGTTGACACATTAAAGAAATTCCAGCAACAAAATCAAATTACTATATTCCCAAATATGGGTCCAGAAAATGAACAGATGTTCCAACTTCCAAGTCCTGATTAAATTTTTTGTACTGTACAAAACCAGAGACCAGAGAGAGAGGTGCCGGGCAGATAGAACAATTGGATAAGACTACTAACCCAGCCAAAAGCCATGACTTAGATTATAGAAGTATCTCTCATTATAAGGTCTGAAGGAGCACAATCACCAGACAAGCCTTTCTTCGAAGGTCATTATAAAGCTACCACATAACAAAAACAGCTTGCAACCATTCAGACCAATGCAAATGCTTTAATGACCAAAGAACTCTAAATTTCATTGATTTTCTCAGGTACTAATTCCATGAAGCGTTGCATATGATAACACAGGATGCCTTTTATTCTCATTGAATTCTACTGTGAATCATAGCGTAATTTAGGGTTTCATTTGCACTTACACAATGTATGTCACAATACATTCACAGTATAGCATTCCTCAAAAACAAAACTGTATAATAAAAGAATTCCTCAGAATGATCGAGTGAGGACTAAAATATAATTACCTGGGATGGAAAAGCCAACAATAGAGCTCTTATCTTCAGAAGAACAATATTTGCATCCTGGACGAGCTCCTCAATTTTAGAAATGGCATTCTGAACAGCTAGGAGCTGCTCCATTGTGTTCAATGGAGGTGGGGATACCACCTTTACCTCACTCATTTGCTTTCCTTGATTAGTTAATCTTGTGAGAAACATAAACGTTGCTGAAAACAATAGCACCGTGACAATAAAATAGACTACCCACCCCCTGTGTCAGCAAAGAAACATAGACATGTCACAAATGTGAAGAAATCTAAGGCGAATTCATGAGTTCTAGCAAATTACGAACTATTAGCTAATCTAGTTAAGATTAATATATCTGAGAACTTAAATATACAGTTCAAATTACTAGTATAAAACTACATTATCCCTTTGGTAACCATAGATGTAGCTTTAGCTTCATATAAAATGTATGAGTGCTAAACCAACTGAAGAGTTCAATTACTGCCAATCAAGCATAGTTATCATACTCACTTTGTTGTGATATGCTTCTAAAGTATAAATGGCTCTTTTTGGGAGTGCTAACAAAGAAACTGAAACAAAACTGCTTTGTGCTAAGGAAATCAGGATTAGTAATTAAGAAATACAAACAACAATCTTCACCTTCTCTAGTGTCCATATTCCATTGACCTAGAAGGATCAGTATCAATGGCGAACCGTCAAATTTGACAAAAATGTTTTAAAAATGCTCTTGGCTGAACACACTCTTGGACTATCACTGGACCAGTAATATTAATCAGCTACATCATTCACATTCATCAGCTCTGGTACATATTACTAAAACTACAGTACAAGTTGCCACTAAAGTACCTATAAGGAAATAGATTGGTCTAGGACCCAACAAAGAAATGAAATGGCAGTGCACATGTGTATCTAGATGTTATTTCTTTCACATGATTCGGAGGCCTCAAATTAACCAGACAGTGATTAAGTTCCTTCTAACCAGCCATAAGTATCAGTTTCCATTTCAAATAAATGAAGCTTCTACGATAACCACCAAAGGTCATTGTTCATTGTCATTACAAGGGCACAATAATAGAGATAAAAATAATGGCTTTAATTCAATGTTGGTTCACCTTCTTGCACCATTAATATACCAAGTACAAAGAAAAGGTGCTCTGTGAACCACAGCCAGCCACAGATTCTCCAAACAACAATAATTGCTTGCGGTCACATAAGTTTATTTTAATAGGCCCATTGTTGCATGAGCTACTTTCTTAGAATCTTGGTTATTACATCCCAACATGAACTTCCCTTATACATAAAATGGCCAATACTTGCTAGTACGGCAAAGCAGCATCTCTAACATAAACTTACTAGAAGAATATCCATGGAGAAAGTAGTATACCTGATGATAATGTAAGAGAATAGAAAGCAAAACACCATGGACTTCATAGGCTCATCCCATGATGTGAGCAATAGCAAAATCCTCCAAAGCTCACTTACCGGGGATAACAATTCCTGAACACATTTAGGAATTGAACAAAAGAAACAGGAAACAGAATGAAATGAGAGCCTGCTTTACAGGAACATAGTAAGTGACAACACACCACAATCTAAAGTAAATAATTGAAAGGCGAAAAGGGTTGTTTATGTTTTTTTCGTTTACCTTCATTACTGCTAAGTTTGTATCAAGCCCATCAACTTTGACTCCATCAACCGAGGCTTGGGCCAGTTCAACCTTCTTATAGTTGTTCATTGAGTCAGTAACAGCCTTCTGCAAGGCACTGATTCCCCCAACAACTATCTCACCAACAAACAATCTCTCACCACTATTAACTGGTGATACCACACCCAGGTTTGACAGGACAGCATGCATTCCTCTACTTGTGCCAGGTTGGTTAGTTCGATCTGAAGTTCTTGATGATATAGAACTGGCTAATGTTTCAAGTATTACATCACCTCCAGGAAGTTTGTCACATAGATTGAACATCAAAAGCGATTCATATCGATTTGGAACTTCAAAATGTAACTCTTCAATGGCTTCTAACCGCAGAATACCAAGTACTGCTTTCAGAATTGTATCCTCTTTGTCAACTCCACTTATATCAAATTTCCTAATAAATCTATGGGCATAAAGTACTTCTGATATAATGGCCAGCCAATAATCTCGACGGGAATGGCCAGCCAACTCCGGAAATTCTATGATCACAGGCTCTGTTCTGCATGCACAATAGGAATATACACAAACTGTAACTATCTCAAAGACCAGTGCAAACTGGCTGAATCATATTGCCAACAAGTTCGAATACAACAAGGTTTCTTGATCACAAGTGGCGATGATCCATATGTTAAAACTAACAATAAAAAGACCATTTAAGAAAGACGAGATCATTTAGCTTATGTAATATTGCTTTCTTATGTGTTAAGAACTTACAAGGTTGTTGATTTGTACATAACAGCTTTGTCAAAGAGACGTGAACCCCATGGACCAGTCAGCTCAGGTTTAACGACCTGCTTCAAATCTTCTGCAAGCTCATAAACTTTGGGCTTATCATAGGTAACAACCCGAAGAGCTTCGAAGTAAAGAGCATGATCTGTGAGTATTAATCTTCCTGCATCAGGAGGGTCAAACCAGTGATATGAATAAAGAAAGGCAAATACATGTGATTTCACTAATAAAGTAATAAGTAAATAAAAATGACAGCAACTTGATCATCTCCATCAATGAACCACGCATACCTGGCCATGTTGAAATACCCACATGTTCAAGTACTGGTTGTGTTGTCAATGTCCCATCAACTTCCAGAATCCTTTCTCCTCTCTGAGACCGAAAGTTTGATAGAAGTGACGACTCAGATTGTGTCTTCATCTTTTTAACCGCTCTATACAAGATAAACACAAATGCTAAGTGCTGCCTTTAGCAAACGAGATACAACGGAAATTTATACCTACTTATTAAATATTCATAGCATAATAAACGTGCCAGAGAACTTTATTCCATATTCCATCATTAAAAATTTTAGACAGACTTCCCCATGCATTTGTTTTAAAGGTCCTACTTTAAAAGGAGAGTAAAGTGAGTAATAGATAAACTGACAGTTTAAGATTGTAAAGGATTTATAATTATCATCCACATGAGCATATGCATATGCATTAACACTTCCATGTTCTCTGACTGATGGGTGATTGGGGCATGTAGGCTAAGGTTACAGACAGTCAACAACTATGTAACCCTCTTCCTTGTAATTTTGTACAAGGTCAAGGATCTAAGTTCATTCTTATATCAAGGCCTGTACCATGGTACATCTATGCATAACCTCCAACAGAGGTGGCATGTACCATCATATATTTATGGTACCACTACAAAATACATGGCAACAGTATGCACCCTTAATCAATGGCGTATGTTTTAGTCAATAAAAGAGTGAGCTCAATAAACAAAATATGAAGTTCATAACAGTATATAGGATCAAGTAGTGTTTTGTTCTTATTGCATTTCAATACCTCATGACGACTTTACATTAGTAACTAACAAACATTCTTACCCTGGTATAGACACAGCTTTGCTCTTTCAACAGAACCAAAGGTAAAAAAAACTTTTCAGCAGTCAAGTATTCAAGCTAGTTAATGTGTATATGATTATAGTAGTAAAGAAAGCGACCTGTCCAATTCTGAAAGGTACTTCTCGTATACAGAAAATGAAAGACGGCCTCCGGTCGAACATGAAAGTACATCGAAGAGATTTGCACAAGTTACTACATCAGCAATGGTTGGGATGGCAGGTGCTATTCTTGTAAAAGCTTCTAAGCTAACTGTGCTATCTACCTCAACCTGCAAAGCGGGGGGATGAAATTTAATACAACAAAAAATACTGATATAAATCCTTGGTTTAACACAGAACTTGTGAGTGGTGATAGAACGTTAACCAATTCTGTAACAGGACCAAGCAGTACCTTAACAGTGAGCTGGCTTGAGGAAGAGGGGACCTCCCAAGCTAGCATCATGTCAAAAGATAAGCGGCGAAAGTTTTTGTCAGCAAGATACCCTGTGACTTGTGATATCTGAGCAAGTGCCATGAAGCAGCAGTACTCCAAAAAGTTTCTTGCGTAGCTTCTTTGTTGCTTTACGGAATCAGATGCTTGCTTATCAAAGTTACTTCGCAGATCGTTGATAGAAACGCCAAGGATCCTGAAAGATATTTGGAACAAAAAGAAATTGAACAGCAATAAATACAAGCAGAGGCATTGTATTTAAAAGAATTTGTTGACTATATAAGATAACAGTTCAAATAAATAAAAATAAAAGATGAGCATATCTATGCCCGATTAATCACCATACATAGGTGATGAGCTAAAGAACTAACTCTCATGATGCTTCCATGAAGCATGAGATGCTTGACAGGTTCCCAATCAAGATGAAACAACTATCTGCAGATCTATCAGTGGAGGTAAACTATATTCAAATACACAAAACAACATTTTTTTTCTCAATTGCTAAGAGAATTTCAACCTAAATGTGGCATGAATTGCCATTTTTGCAGCCTAGTACGTAAAAAGAAAAGGTAAAAGCATTCATATCAGGTCAATTTCTCAAACATGATGTTGACTTAGATAGTGGAATGTAGATTAGATCCCATATCATTTCTTCCCTTGTTGCAACCCGTTGCTAGTGCCAAACTGTAAATCAAACACATTTCAGGTCCAATGCTAACTCATAGCCCAACAGCATCCATATCTTATGCCGTTTTAACTCCTTTAATCAGTATCTATGCAGATGCAGTTGAGTTACAAATAGAGGTGTGCAACATGTTAGCACTAGTTCCTGCTGAAGCTAAATGGTGTCTGCTCCAACATGTGTGGTTGTACAGGTTGGTTTGGTCAGTAAGATGTAAGGGTTTAACTCATCACAAGAATAACGATTCCTCAAAGATTTTCAGAGAACTGACACCCCTGTAGATTCCTTTCGTCCAGACATAGAAGCAGTAGCAACAACCAATTCTGCTAGGAAGAACAAGGTTGGGTTTCCCTCATGATCAAATTCCACATTTGAGCATCCACAGGAACTTGAGGCTACCGAAGCAAGGAACAATCTGCAACCTAGTCCCCTAGAGCATTTCCCTTTCCCGAGACACAAAACAGAGGGAGGGCGTCAGGGCGAAGCGCATCAAGCTCGGTCTCGGCCATTACCTAGAGCAGCGGGCGACGACGGCGTTGGCCTTGAAGGAAAGGCCGGGGATGGAGGAGCGCTGCACGGAGAGGGAGCCGTCGTCGTCGTCGCCGTCGTCCAGGGCCGTGTCCCCGCGGCGGGGGCCCCACTTGAACGACCCATCCCGCACAAGCCCCTCGAACCCCTCCACCAGCAGGTCCCGCGTCCGGCTCATCATCGCCATCCTGGAGGGGGGAGGCAGCGGATCCGGTGCCGGAGACGGTTGGCCGCAGCGCGGCGGGGCTTTGATCGCGTGCGGCCTGACGATAGCAGAGACTGCAAGGGTTGCTGACGGGGGAGGAAGAGATTGGGGCGGGCGATGGAGGGGGTCCGTGCTCAAACCCTGATCCTGATCGCCGTCGTCGTCCTCATCTCTGTCTCGTGTCGTGCGTGGGCGTGGCCGTGGGTGTCGCCATGTCGCGAAAGATGGCTTGCGGAGGACTCAGTGGCAAACGGGGTAAATAACCAACACGTTGGTGGGCACTGTCCCCTTCATCTCACGATAAAGCCACGGCACGGTTTGCACAGGAGGCGGTCCATGCGCGCTCGGGAGAAGGAAAGGATAAGGAGCAATCGTAAAGTGACCATACCTCAAAATATCCTGAAATAAGGGGAGAGAAGGGAAACAAAAAAATTATACTCTCTTGGTCCTAAATTATAAAATATTTAATTTTTTTACTTCAAATAAGATCATTTATCTTATTCAAAAAATTTATAAAAATATAGTTAAATTTAAGTCATTCTTAAATAACTTTTAAATCCATAACAAAAAAAATAATATTTTATATAATTTTTTGAATAAGACGAGTAGTCAAACTTGGTGTTAAATAAGTCAAACGTCTTATAATTTGGGATTGATTGAGTACCTCTCTTGAGGGCGTCTACAGTGATTGCTGTCGATTTCAACAGTGACATGGAGGAAGCCCCGATACAGCCTAATATTTAATGCTAGTTACTTTTACCCATACTCTCTTCTCACTAGTTGCGGGACAAAAGAATAGTGCAGAGGCAGATCCACCAAATTTCTATGTTCACACCCTCCATCAAATTTTCTACCATCCTCTCTCATCCACGTAAGTTCTCAAACCTAGTCAGCGGTCAAATCGCCGGCTCAAATCGACTCATTGGGGACGCTCTGAGTTAGACACCATGGCAAAAGAAAAAAAAACCTCCATTGAGCATCTTCCTTACATATGCCAAAACGTTTAGACACCACTCTAAGAGAAAGCATGAAATATCCCAAATACCCTCAAGTTCCCAAATATCATCATCCATCAATTTCGAATTATACGTTGTTAAAACAATGAAGCCTTATGGTAACACGACAATCGTGTCTATGATTGTTTAGATCAAACTATTGGCATTACATCACTTAGTTAACCAAGTTATCACTATGCACCTAGTCATTAACTTTATAGTAATGTAGAAATTTGAGGGGTTGATGAAGAGGTTTGAGGGGCTAATAGGCTATTCCTAGTCATGAGTATGCTCCAGTCTACCTTCCACAATAACTTTATTTGAGCTAGCCATCACCCATCACTCCTCTATCATGGGGCCTCTCTTTCAAGGCTAGGCTAATGTTGTTGTCATTCTTGCCCCAAGTATTGCTGAAACCAAACTCGATTTTTTACTCTTAGAGCACATATAATGCAACATGCTTAGACACATATTCTTAAAAAAGACAATGTCATTATGTCATTTAAAAACTTACATAGAAGTTAAACTATAGTTCCAGACGGTGCTTAACTATGCTTAGCCATCTTGTTAGTACACATTAAGCGGTGAGAACTAGAGCACCTTATCCACCTTTTAAGCATCAGGTGCAAAACACATATGGTAAAAAAAACTGTTCTTAGTATGTGCATATCTAAGGGGATGTGGTTTGGGTGTTAAAGTTTAACATGTATTGTAGCAGTTTCGTCTTATTTGACAATTATTATTCAATCATGGACTAATTAGGCTTAAAAGATTTGTCTCTCTAATTACTTTTTAGTTTCGTAAATAGTCTATATTTAGTACTCCATACATGTGTTCGATGTGACGGGCGGTAAAGTTTACCATGGTAAACCAAACAGGGCCTAAGGACAGCAAAGATAACACCTAGTGTTAGCCTTAGTATGTATAAAGTTGTACTACTAAACGAGCTAAGGCCAATAGCCTCTCAACACAAGAAAAACCTTGCCCTCTGGTATGGTCCCAACACTATCATTATTGTGGCTCACATTTTACCATAGTTTCTCAGCTTTTACATGCTCTCCCATATCACAACGTAGTGATATGTTACCGCTTCAACTTACTTGTTGTCAAGGTAAGCCACTTGTCAAGATAAGCTACCGCTTCCTCGATCTGCAAGATAATCTAATATCCTACGAGGCTAACCTCCATGATGATTTAGACACTAGGTACAACCATGGAAGTTGGAGCAACACTCTAAGGTGGAGCATTGGGAATAGCCGCAGCATCTCCATTGTAGATGATCTTAGAGCAACTCCAACCATTATGCAAATGGACTTGGCATTTACCAAAATACATAAAACTCCAAAAAAAAAACCTCCAATCGTTATGCATTTGGACTTTACATTTTACATAGCTATGCATTTGGAGAGGGAAACTTGACATATATGCCAAAGGAGTTCGGCTATGCAAATAGAGATCACGGGATAGGAGAAGCATCGCGCCGCCACCACCTCGCGGGCTTTTTTCTTCCCTTCGCGCCGCCACCACTTCGCGCGATAGGAGAAGCATCGCGTGTCCTCCTTCGCCAGCTTCGCGCGCGCGTTTGGACGAAGCAGCGCACAATGGGACGACACAGCGCGTGATAGGACGAATCTACGACGCCTTCCTCATCAACGCCGGCCAGGTACGCGAACGGGAACGACGAACTGCGCATCTCACAATCGGTACTGCGCGGCTGTTTGGCGCGGGAATTGGTGAACGAGAGACGACGGCGGGCTGTTTGGCACGGGATCGATTGGTCGCGCGGGAAGGAGTGCCGCGAAACAAAATTTTCGGGAAAAAAAAAGATGATGGACTTGACATTTTGCATAACGGTTGGAGATCACCCGATTTTAGCCTTGCCATTTTCATTTGGGGGTTTGCAATTTGCCTAAAATGCATAACTTCAAATCCATAATGGTTGGAGATGCTCTTATGTTCACTAAAGGGGTAATTTTCTCTAGATTGCATGAAAGGTATAGTATCTCATTCGTCTTGTGTTGATTCAAGAAAATCTCGCAACGCAAGCTTCCGTGGATTCTCTTATGTGGATTTGGGTCATCACGAAGACACAACCTTGTGTGACAGAATTGTTTCTTGGTACTTCTCCCTTGTGTAACGAAAGGTATGTTGACAGAGGTGGCAATTCTCTCAAAACATTTTTGACAATTTGTTATTCTAGGGAATTAAAACCTAAATCATAGTACTGGTAAATAGTTACCAGAAAACGAGAGGATGCGTCCCAAAGCACACCCAATAAAACCTCATTCCCGTGGTGATACGGTTCGTTACACACAAGACGACCTTCAGCAATGGTTAAGTCAGCGGAGCACAGCAGCCTCCACGAGTTAGCTGAACCAACTAAGCGCAGATAGTGAGATACAGGTCTAGCAGAATCAAGGTTTGGGTCTAAACGATAGTCACACTCGCACAGTGTTTATCGCCTGCTCAAAGCCAAAACACGATCAGTTAGAACTGACAAATAAGTGCAGCCACCACTCTGCCTATGGCCTCAAGGCAGCTAGCCTACGCGGAGGAGTCCTAGATCTTGGGCGTGATGGCCTGCCACAAACATAAGAAAATGATCAGTACGTCGACCCACACAACCATAATTATTTTGCGATTCAAGTGAAAAAGGCCACCATGCTGGACTTGCACTTGCAAAATAAAGGAGCCTCAAAAATAGCAGCAGAAGTAATAAGAAGTGCGTTGCAGAATATGATGCAGGAATAATAGAATATCATGGCGTGGCACTATTGGGACAAGTATTTTAGACATGCTGTAGGTCATGCAATGCAGATACATGACCAAAAGGAAAAGGAAAATTTAAGCCAGTGGGCTCATGGAGCAAATGAAAACAACACATTAGCATCACTATAACACCATACCTTGTACTCTTGAAATTCTGTATTGGACCTCTGCTGAAAGCCCAGTCAACATAGATAGTTTTTGTGAGCAGCTGACTCCCGTTCATTGCTCTGATCGCAGCTTGTGCTTCCTCAAAGCTTTCATATTCAATCAGCGCATATCCCTGTCACCCAGCAGAATCCAGGTGAGGGCAGTAGGGGCAAATAAAAGTGCAGTAGAGAAACTGAACAGAAAGTTACTGGGTTTAAACCGTGTAAAACAATTTGCCAAATCTAAACGTCTATACAACTGAATCGTCATTGATTCAAAATAATGCTTCCACATGGACACACCAATTTGCTATGCTAGGAACGAAAATGCATTAAGTAATATGTGCAAGTAAATTGACACAATGACACTTGCTTGGGGGCGCGCGCGCGGGGGTGGGGGGGGGCATGGCTACAATCTTGGAAGAGAAATTATATCATGGAGGTATGTTTGCACGTAGCAATACACAAATTTACTTGATTTCAACATATAATCTCCCAAGACTATGATTCATCAGGTGGATGCCATCATCGCTAGATTATTTCGGCAAGGTGGTCCAGAAGGGAGGAAATATCATTTAGCCAAATGAGTGCATAGACTAAACTTAAATGGGCTCTGCCCAAAGATTGCCAAAACAAATAGGAAACCACTAAGCAAATGATTTTGACAAGTTTACCAAATCTAAATTTACATCTGAAGGATGCTGCTTGTACTTAATGAGCCAACTGTGACAGGTTTACCAAGCCTAAATTTACATGGCTGAAGGATGCCACTTGTACTTAATGAGCATTGTCTCTTATCAATATCTCTAATTTCCTTTACTCTGTTAAAGGCCCCTAAGCAAAAAAAACTGCTAGTAAAGAAAACGTTTGGCAATGATGATCATAAGACAAGATGTATGAATGGCTAGATCACTTTGTGCAGAATGAACTACATACATCAGGGCCTTGGTACAATCAATTTAACAGAACATATGTTAAACAGAATAGAACTTTAGTCAGAAACAATTGAGCTTTTCGAACTCTAAAAAAACAATTGACCTTTTATGGGAACCCCATGGAAGTCTATATTCTGAACAAATAATGAGCATCATTTGTTTTTAGCCTCTCAGAGTAAAGCTATCAAATTTACCTTGGCATATCCAGTGCGGCGTTCTAGATTGAGATGCAAGTCCTTGACATGACCAAATTCACTGAAAGCATTGTAAAAATCATCTTCTTCAGCGTCCTCTTTAATTCCAGAAACAAGAATTGTCCAGCCTTCGATAGCTACAGATGAATAGAGTTCTCAGTTAACACAAGAGGTAAAGTGATCATTGAACAATAGACATATGAGAAATACATCACTACTGCACCAAAAAAGAAACAACGACCATAAACCAAATGTAACCACATAGATTTGCATATAACAGAAGTATAGAAAGCAGTGCAAAGCAACAAGGAGACCTGCAGTTTTTTTTCTGACTTATTAATACATGTTTGCCAAGTATGGGTAAACTGATGTGCAAATCACCAGGGACTACCTGGGAGAGTTACCCCACAAGTTCCTGGTGCAGAAAACGCTGGACTACATACATTAGGCAATCTAAAAAACATCAAAGTATGCAAACAAGACATTTTTCATGGTTTTGCAAAACACAAAATGTAGTAAATACTAAATGATGTTGCTAAGGGATATCAAACAAGTAGCACAATACAGAAAATTGTATCATGCTAATATGCTATTTGTGCAACTATATTGCCCTGCTAATAAAAAAATCTATTGACTAAGACATCCCTTTTCTGTACTCATACTGGTTACTTGTTGTATGGTAATGTGGGACATACTTGAGCTATAAAGTGCATTACTCTGCTTGTTGCTACAACACTAAAAGTCTGTAAGAAAGCAGTGACAAACACACATTCACATAACACCTACTATAATTGAGTAAATCTGACCAGTTCTTTAAAATAGGATAATATCAGGTTGCGTTTATGAGAAACAATCCACAACAAACAAATGGGGCATGCGTCATTCTATTCCTACCTCATGCAAATGAAACTACTCTCTCTGACAGTTCAAACCTTGCAGTGTAATTGTTCACTAGGTTGTTCCATTTATTTTAACCCTGTGGCCATGTATTACCTTGGCAAATCATTCTCCTATACCTGATAAACCACAGACACATAAAAGGGCAAGGGCTATCATGTTATCTCCCAGCAACCGCAAAACGAGTACCGGCATGTAAAATGTGTCCTTTATTTCAGAGTCACCACATTGTTTTTATGTGATCCATAAGCGTCATAACCCAATTGCAGCATTTTAGTTTGATGGCTCTAAAAAATCCAAACCCTTTTTGAACAACTTGAACTCCCTTTCAAACATTGTGATCGCAATCAAGCTAGTGATCATCAAATTAATCCTTGCTGCAAACAACTGGCATTGAGTATGCATTCCAGCAACCATAATGAAGTCATTCTGAATTTGCTGTATTTACATTATCCATCAAAAGGGCAGATCATTCTGCAGTTTCCCTCATTCTTACTATCAACCAATATATGTTGCTGGTGCTGAATAAATTAGTTAACATAGTGCAGTCACTGTTCCCATATTTAGGCCTTGTTTAGTTCGCAAAAATTTTCAAGATTCTCCGTCACATCGAATCTTTGATCGTATGCATGGAGCATTAAATATAGACGAAAATAAAAACTAACTGCACAGTTTAGCTGTAATTTGTAAGATGAATCTTTTGAGCCTAGTTACTCCGTGATTGGACAATGTTTGTCAAATAAAAACGAAATGCTACAGTACCCAAAAAACGAAAAATTTTGCGAACTAAACAAGGCCTTAATCCAGGGGATGAAAACACTTATTGCACCCCCCCCCCCCCCCCCCCCCCCCCCCCCCCCACACCCCCCCCACCCACCAACACAACCAACACAACAAAAAAATATTCACATAAAAATCATCA
>Ga0182004_10000529_pt1 | contig 23767 bp, 16 predicted proteins | sample Sormic07211540_1_FD_120479 | JGI IMG/M metagenome (GOLD analysis project Ga0182004, IMG submission 120479) | Endophyte microbial communities from Sorghum bicolor roots, Mead, Nebraska, USA - 072115-40_1 MetaG | ecosystem: Host-associated > Plants > Roots > Unclassified | place: USA: Nebraska...
CGTTTCACCATCTTGCATGTGATCCAATCATTTTGCAGTAATTAAATGCTTTGCCCAGCCTAGGAAACATCAAGGTGAAACTCATGCATTGTGGAGGTTGTTTCATTGTTCGTTTCATTGATGTTCTGTCAGCAGATTTGTTTTGAAAATAGTGCATTGAAACGGACCACTGAGACTGGACTAATGAATACTTGTTATAGGGGATTATTTATATGCTATTAAATTCTTTTGATGATAGACCATGTCGCCGTCGACAAGTTCTTTAAAAAAATATTTAAGGCCGCAGGTGCCACTCCAATTCAAAATTGACCAGGTTAAATTTGTATCACCGCCCACTTGGTGCTTTTCTACTGTTTTTACTCTTTTATAATGACTCATGTACTCGGATGACTCATTTACATGACCTAGATATATCAAACATTCCCGCCGTACCTATCCTAGCAACAAGTCAGCAACGCAACAAACTCGAAAATCAAATATCCAACGACAACTTGTACGTAGTATTCCATCTTAAATTTGTAGGCGCATTTGTTTTAGGAGGAAAAGGCTTTACCATTTACTCCTTTTGATTAAAATTCTAAGTTATTTTGACTTTTCTAGATACATATTTTTTTATTACATGTTTATATATAGCACATATTTAGGTTTACTTTGATAGTGTTGGGGCTTATCTAAAATGGTAAAGCCAGAAGAAGTCACGTTTTGGTGGCTTCAGTTTCTGGCCAAAAACGGCTTTGACGTCACCATTTTTGCCTTGGTTTTGGCCTTAGAAGGCATTCTCTTATGTGCTCGTTTGGTAGGACTTTTTTAATTAAGTTAGTCAAAAGCCCTGCCAAAATGGGCATTAGATCGATATGCGTAGAAAAAAACTATAATCTAGAAAATAAAAATAACCTATATATAATTTGGGATGAAGTATAATATAAACTGAGGTCATTAGAGCAACTCCAAGGGAGTTGGCATTTGTGGTTTTTTGCAAAGTCCCAAATACAAATGCAAAGTCTAAAAATAGGAGTACTCCAAGGGACTTTGCAAATCAAACTTGGCATTTGTCTAGGTGTACGTCGCGGCCACGAGAAATCCGCGGATATGCCGTTTGCCAAGCGAAGGAAAGTTTGGCATTTTTGCCAATTCTCCTCCTCCAAATGCCAACTTGCCCAAAATACCAAACTCAAATACCAAACCATTGGACCCCTCTTTTTCAGTTTTTTGGCAAATTCTAAAATGCAAAACTCATTTGCAAACTCCCTTGGAGCTGCTCTTAGGTCGGTGTTGCTCTCTGTTGTGTTCTTGAGTGAAAATCTTCTCTCCCACAATGACTTTTTTACTTTTCTTCTCTTTCCATTTCTCCTAGATAGAAGTAGAATCTATTGGCGGGAGTTCCACACTCGACTAAAGGAGTGATATATAAGAAACAGATTTAATATTCCTTCCTCACATCTAGATTTTTAGTTGCACTAATTCAATCTAGAAATGACACTAAAATAATCAAGTAACTTTAATACGAACCGAGTGCAATAAATCTGACATAACTTGACAGTAACTAAAATCAGGGTTTTGGATACAAAAATAATCAATGTAACTCTAGTACAAGTTAGGGTGTAAATCCAGTGTGTATGCTCACCGTAGCTTAAAGTTAGGGTGCGAGAGAGAATATTTTCATCTGAGCCTTAAAGTATTTTTTTCATGCATGCTTATTCCCTTCCATGATTCTATTTACAAAGAAGAAAAGAAAACAGAGGGAAAAACTAGGTACGGGAGCGATGATTTTACCCAGGTACATAGTAGGGCAATCCCCATTATATTAGATTGTACATCATCGAAGAAAATATTTACATTTGATTGTGATTTTTTTTGTCCCGAATCAAAGTCCAGTCCTAATGAAATGAAACACATAAGCTAATTTTGAACAAAGGCAATATTATATACTCTCAGTTGTTGCTAGGTTGATTGGCTCCATCACCTAATTAAATTAACAATTACTAATAAATCAGCCATCTCACTAATAGTAGCACGCGGTGCCTGTCCAATCATGCACATTTGTGACGCCAACGCCAATAGAATACTTTCAGAAGGAATTAAATTTAATGCAGGAAACCGCAAAACCTACTCGCTTGACACACCTACAAGCAGGCATTAACGAACACAAAGTTGTTCCGATATGCTTTGCCGCGCTACTGGACTGCAGTTATTGTCTACTAGTGGACCAAATAGAAAGCCATCCCTTGTGTTCCTATATGTATGGACATGTGGGGCCAGTTTGTTTCCCAAACTATTTTTCATTGCTAATGTGAGAGAGGCCATATACTGCATTCTTAAGATAATGCCCTCTTTGATACCCTCTAATTATAATAATCATATTAACTAAATTATGATCTAAGTAGGATTGATTATACGATGGATTATTATGATCGAAGCCTCTTGTTGGGGTTATGGTACCCTGGATATCTCAGAACACCCGATTAGTCAGCAGTGCGAGCAGGCCACTACAACCAAGCTAGCGCAAGCACAACAGTTAAGGCCCGTGTAAGGACAAATAGACCTAGCCTAACGCTAAGGCGGGAGATCGATCGCGACCTCTTCCCTTCCATCACACGCTAGACGACGCTGCATGACCTCTCCTTCGGCCCGACCCTTGGGAGCAATGCGGAGAGGTCGAGCTTGGTCAAGTGGTCCTGCTCTGATAGGAGCAGGCATGCCTCGCTCACTCCGCAAGGACCAAGGGGACAACTATCTCCTCAATTTTGATAGGCACTATCCCTACGCCACGCTGCACAGACAAGACAACACAACGAGAAGGTGATGTAGGTATGGTGACCCACCATCCAAATATGGCCTGATAAAACGGGTGTATGACCCCACCCACACCGGATGGAGCTCACGACTATAGGCTTGACCTCTATGCAACCAAGGGCCACGACCCCAAAAGCCTAGGATCATGGTCACCGCCTCTACGACACGCAAGACTATCAACAACCCAAGGGTAGCCACCTGCTCCTAGATTGATGCCTCCAGAAGGATGAAAACGATGACAAAGGCCATGGTGGGCTCACGTCGCACACAACAGTTGGCGAACAAACACCATGCCAATAGTGCCGCCACGATTGGCACTGTAGAATTGTTGCTATAAATTAATGTACATAGATAAATTCACAAGCGTACTAATATTGTTGTAGCTTTCACCTGGAGGTATTCCAAGTATCATATCCATAGGGAAATATATGAGACTAACTACGGTCTAACTTAACCTAGAGTGATTATTGGGTTAAGGTTTAACTTAACTAGGAGTAGCAACAAGGCTAAGATAAGTAGGAGCATAGAAAGGAAAAATAAAGTTTTCTAGATCTAACTCATGTAAGTTATGTCTTCTACTATTCAACTAGGGATATTACTTAGGGAAAGACACCACTAGAGGATGATTTGGTAGTAACTATGTCCTTCTAGCCCTACAGACGAGAGGTGAAATACAAAGGATCAACGAAGCTATATAGAACAGATGTCACACATGAGATCTACCACCTTCCAAAATGCAGGTGACATCCACGATTAACCTAAGTCTAAGCACCACGCTTACACTTATGAATAATACTTAAAGCACTCAAAAACAGAGTCATGATTCTGATGAACAATATAAAAAATACTTACTTGATTTAAAAGTTGATTACTAGAGTAATCTTAGAAGCAAGCTCAAGTAGAACTTGATTCCACCAAGGTACAAGCCATAGGGAGAGAACACCGACAGCTCGACACCTCCTCCAAACTCTTCCCTCACTCTCTATCTCACTATTTCTAATTATAAGATTAGATCTTATGAAGGATTAATCTTCTCTTGATTGCTAACTTTGATCCTAGAGATATGAATTAGGGTTTTAGGTATCTACTAAGGGAGGGAGTAGGGCCGATATATATAGACCAAAACATCAATCATGAGCCCTCAGATCAAACCGACTTGAAAGAATGGCATAGATGCAATCTAGGAGGTGGGGGGGGGGGAACTAACATATGAAGTAGAGGCTAATTGGTGGGGACCAGTAGGTCGACCGGCCTGACATCACTCCTAGTCTAGCCATCGATAGATCCTTTTAGAGCTACGTGTGGATCAGAAGTGGATTGATTATTTTTTTATGGTCAACGAGGTAACGATGTTCAACTTGGATGTAGCGATGATTGAATTCTACAATGTATTTTTCCTGAATTTTTTTACCCATTTTTAATTTCTTTACTATATCTTTTTCCTATACACGATTACTTCTTGATTTCTATGATAATGTGGCAGTTTTGCGTCCTTAGAGGAAACCAATGAAATTTATCTTCATTTATAATGATACATATGGAAATTAAGCTAATGTTTTTAAAAGTTTAGTTTTAAAATTTAGAATTAATTGTAAGGTAACAAATAATTTAAAAATAAGGATTATTGTGATAGATCTTGAATAATTGATGGCTTTTGATTGTATTTTCTCTATGAACTTTGTTGGTCTCAATGCCTTTTGTATCTTTTCTTGAAGATGTGTTTGTTGAAACGAGTGAAGATTTCAAGTTTAGAGTAGTTACAACAACATTACTTGATTATGATTTGATCATATGTTTTAGTTCTTTTTTATATTTACAACATCATAGGTGAAAAAGTTATTTAAATGTATATTACATGTGCCTAAATTTCAAATCTAGACCATTTGATGAAAACCAAAGGTGCATACTTTTTTCCAACTAATCTTGTAATTTTTACTAAATCAACATCAGTAGGTGGTTATCATAAAATCCAATGAACATTTTTTCCTTTTTCCCGATTCATCTTACATTTATAAACCCTCGTAACAAATGTAGAGCTTCTTCTAATACACTGTTATATAGATATTTATATTTGTACCATTGTTAAAGAGCCAAAATTTCATCATTTTTTCCGTCCGCCTTCCCTGACTATATGTCCAGGTAGTGGAAATTTTTGTGCCCCGTTTTTTTTACTTCTCAAACTACACTCATGCCATCCGTGCAAACATATAACCCTATGTTTGTCATATGTGATTTTGGACTCACGTCTCGTGTTTATATGAGTTAGAACAACTCACATCTAGTGATGATATATACAAAGTCCGATTTCTTTATATGTATATATATTGAGTCTTGTTGTAACGTACAGATATACTGTATTTACTAGTAATAGATAATGCTAAGCTTAAGACGATTGCCAAAGTAGTACCACGTGCCATGTTTGTGTACTAACTATCTTTTTGCTAGAAGAAACTAAATTCTTGAGAAATTTATGTGGATTTGCTATGTACGCTCCCAGCTGGCCTAGACATATACTCCCCTCCGTCCTAATATATAAGATGTCCCATAATACAAGTTGTGCTCTTTCACAAATATTAATGTAGTAGTACTAGTGCTGACGGAGAAAATTAAATATGGTCTTAGTTTTTGAACTAGAGCTGGTTACGCCTTATATACTATGGTAGATAGAGGACTCCCTTTGGCGAGTACATACTTTGAGCACCTCAAAATTATCGCGTGCGTCACTCATACTTCACCGCGTGATTTCTATTATAAAAGCTGACCATCGGGAGGAGCCGCCGAGGGAAGAGAACACATAGACACACAGACAAGTTTCTTCCTAGAGAGAGACAGGCAGCGCCCGCGCATGACCGCCATCATGGGGTACAACGGCCTCTTGCCGCTGATGCTGCTGGCAGCTGGGTGGTGCGCCGTCGCGGCGGCGCTCGTCTTGGCCATTTCCGCGTGGCTGCAGCGGCCGCGCCGCGTCGCGGAGGCCTTCCGTCGGCAGGGCATCGACGGCCCGCCGCCGTCGTCGTTCCTGTCGGGTAACCTCTCGGAGATGCAGGCGAGGGCGGCCGCCGCGGCGGTGGCGGAGGCCGCCGGCGGCCGGGACTTCCAGAAGGAAGGCTTCGACGACTACTGCAAGAAGATCTTCCCCTACTTCGAGAAGTGGAGGAAAGCCTACGGTACGTCGTCTCCGTCAAATCGTGCGGCTTGTTATTATTTATTATATATATAACAGTACTAATATATATATACTCGCTAGTAATTTTCTTGGATTATCATGATGAGGTCGCCGTTGTTCTCTCATGCAAAGGTATTGTAGGTTCTTGCGCCATAGAGAGAGAGAGCCAGCACAGAGAGAGAACGAAAGAGAACAATATTATTAGTAGTAGTAAGTTCTAGGCTTGTTGCCACCTTCAGCTAGCATGGGTATATACTGCTATCCCATGTTAAAGGCTGGACATGTTTTTTTTAGTAGAAAAAGATTGGGGTTTTTATGACAAACAAGATTTTGTGCCTTATTATTAAACCCAACTCATACAGAAATAGCTAGAACTGACAACATACTCGTATTCTCAAAATCTCATCTCAGTTCTACATGAACAACATATAGATCCATGTGGGTTGTAGTACTCTGCTGTAGCTAGCCCCAAGCAAGTTGACCATATTAACTAGTTGTAGTTTATTAACAATTACTGCTAGTACGAAAAATGTTGCAAAGTCACTGCTTACAACACACAAGTGGGCGAAAATAACACTGCACCCCTACCCAAAGGGGGTTTGAGTTGTCAATGAAGTCAACATCAGAAAGCTAGCAAGCAAGTTAAGGAAAATTAAAATACTAGAAAGAATGGATGAACAAACATGATGATAGAAACTGGCTGAGTCAACTACCGGGTGTCCAGCCAGGTTCCTGGATCACCGAGTACACTACTACAATACAATACAATTAAAAAATAAACAAATTAATAAAAATTCTTCAACAATATATATATATATATGGCTTTGTTTAGTTTGCGAATTTTTTTAGCTTTGGATACTATAGCTCTTTCTTTTGTATTTGATAATTATTGTCCAATTGTGGACGTACTAAGTATACTCGAAAGATTCATCTTGTAAATTATAATAAAATTGTGTAATTAGTTTTTATTTATATTTATATTTAATGCTTCGTATATACGTTTTAAGATTTAATATGATGAAAAATTTTAAAAAAATTTAGAAACTAAAGCAGACGAGTATATATATAAAAGTAGTAATTGCAGACAACACACAACCGCCTAGCTACACCTATAGGCATGGTAGCTGCGGATAATAGTATAGGGGGAGCGGGTGGCCATGTGGTCAAACTGTCCTGGGCTGCTGGTGCTGGGCATGCACTCCAGCTCCAGTCGCGCGCGCGCGGCCGGCCGACCTGCGCATATGCATGCACGTATTAATTGCCGGAGAGGAGGTGGTGAATGAAGGTTTTTTGGGACCGTCCGGTTTGACCTATAGGGTTGCGCGATGCATGAGCATGGCTACCATGACTAGTCACTACTAGCTGCTGCTGGTCCATTGTTCATGCATGGGCTGCACCTGCACTAGATCGTGTGCATGCGGCAAACCACTGTACCTTTCTGTAATTATTAGGAGCAAAAAAAATAATTTGCTATGGTTAGAGTAGTAGTGCCATGCTGTAAATCTAAAGAAAGGAAAAGGGACAGATACTCTAGACGATATTTCATTTGGTCTTAGCTAGCCAGCCCGGCCGGCCAGTGACTGACAAACAACGTACTCCTACTGAATAAGTAATTGCCCTGGCCCTGGCAGAATCCTCTGATCTAATCTAACTATAGTAGTATTATAGTCGCCTAATCAGGTAGGATTTCCGTAAACGGGCATGCATGCATGTGTTGCCCTTAGCTGTCCAAGCACACCGATCAAAGCTCTCGCTCCATTTCGATCGCGCTAAGCTTTCCTCCTCTGAATCTTGACGCCGCCGTCGACGCCCATGCTTATCCATTGCCTGCCTGCCAAAGAGATCGTCAGATCGAGTCCTCTGCCCGGACCAGTACGTGGTGCTTGCTGTCATATAGAAACACGATGTGGCCAGCTGCATGCATGCTATATAAACTGACCACGTCAGCGATGTGTGTGAGAACATGTATATTGTACCATACGGCAACCGCATGTATCTGATGTAATTATATGTATATATAGTTTCATATATAAATAAATAAATATTAATTTATTTATATATTTAGGATATTCCTCTAGTTTTGGTGTTCGGTACCCGGCCTGTATATGTTAGCTGAAGAAGAGAAGTAGAATACTAGGTACTCGCTGATGTACGTAGTTTTCTTGTTCTCATTGGTATATATAGGTCGTTAGATAATTCAGACCAGAATATATATGTATGTGCAGTTGGAAATTCGGTGCATGCATGATAGAAGCTGACTCTTCTTCTTTGCGATAGAGATAATAATGGCCTCTCCTGTGTACTATCTATAACTGAAACCTAAAACGATTATGGAAGCAAAAAAATGATATTTGTAGTCGATGTAAATTGCTATATAATAGTATGATAACTATAATATATAGCGCACTCCCGGTCGTGTTAGCTTGCGTGTGAGAATGCATATCATATTTTTCGCGCATGTTAAGTTTCTTGAATAATATGCATCTTGATGGAAACTTGGAGCAAAATGCGTGTATCTGAAGACTTGCTTACATCTTGCATTCATACGTGGTGCTATCTGCTAGCTTGTTGTCTAGGACTCTTGATTTAATTCTTTTCTTCCATGTCAAACCCATGCATCTTAATTATGGAAGTTAATTATTAGCTCGATTCTTCATCATAGCACGATCGATGTGGACTAGTCGAAACATTAATTAATTTTGTGATGTGGCCAACGTACGTACGTATGATGTGATAGCAATATACAGTATTAATTAGTTTGTCAAAATGATTTTAATTTAATACAAACAATTGTAGTAGTACTACTACTACACTACTACTTGTTTAACTTGTGTGTGTGTACGTGTGTGTGCTTCTTTCTCCCCTAATTCAAGTAAAGGCCGTTTGACCAATACACATACGGAGTAGCAGTATAGCTAAACTAAACTATCCTTTCAGTCAGTCAATCTTAAACTATAAACTTCTACAAAACTAATCAATCAAACAACACACACTCCCTCCCCCATATTCCTTCTTTCTCAAGACACCAATAAACAATGAAGCTACTTTAACATCGATGATGATGACGCCCTATATTATATATATCAATCAGCCAAATGCAATTGACTTGTGGTTATGAACATGTTATAAAATTAGTACTACTACATCATACTGAACACCAGATGACATGATATGATTTCCAACGGCTTCAAATAATTCAACCACTAATGAAACAGTGGCTAGAGGTACCCTGTACGTATCCCTAGGGGCCCCATTCTAGCTACTACTAATAATAAACCAGTCCATATGCTGGTGGATCAGTTGTTCCCGGTACACGCATGCATGCATGCTGCTGCTGCTGCTGCCTCCCCTACAGTGGCATTGACTAGGTTATCAGCCCTAACCTCTAGGGCAGGGCTCATAGCTACTGTAGCATTCCTAGTCGTCCTAGCAGCTAGCTGACGGAAGGATCATGCTCATGCATGCACACACTGCAGACAGCGCAGTGTGCTTGCATGCACACATGCACTGTGTCATTGGTACTGCAACAACCGTGCATCCCGGCCCTCTCTCTCTCTCTCTAGCCACCTTTAAGGACGTGCGTGGGACTGAAAGTCTGGAGCTCAACATTTTTTTGCGTCCATGTACGTCCATGGTCCATGCATCGATCTCTCTCCCTCCGATCCAACAAGGACACGTACTCCACATGGATCTGATGCATGCATCGTGGCTACCCTGATCATCCCGGCCACCTAGCTAGCTGCTAGGTGTACGTCTAGCACGCAGGTTGATCTTGAGATCGAGCGATCTAGCTAGCTATTTCGTGGAGCTGCTAGCACGTACGATCGATATATATATGATGCAGAGATCAAAGCTCTTTATCATCGTCTGATTAATTAGCTTTTTTTTTTAGAAAGACGGCAATCTCTTGCCGTATTTTTATTAGACGAGGAAAAATAAAAACAGAAAATATTATTAGTTAGCTTTTCAGAGCGAGCTTTTCTATGCCCAATATAATAGCTTTGCAGAACATGGGTCTGCCTAGTTGGCCAGAGTGTGATGTACGTGCATGCCTATCTGTGCTGTACGGTAATGTCTCGCCATTCGCACGATCACATATAGATAGGTAGGTATATATAGTGACCTGCGTAGATGGGATTCATGTGTTTGTTCGGTTTCATCTGTGTAGTGTATAATCAGAACCATGCATGGAATCCGGCCGTGGGATGTGTCCGCGCCACAAGGACACAGTAGCGTACAAGTTGTGTCCCCCATATCCATAGCACGACAAACGAATCAGTTATGAGGACTATATGCCACACAAGTTGAGGCGTTCCTGCTTACTAGCTAGTTGTTGAGTGGCTGCTTGCCTACATTTCCTTATCACGCCACGCATGAGATACTCCTTTCCGTTCCAAATTGTAAAGCCGTTCTGACTTTCCTAGAGATAGTACTAGTACTACAAACTATATATATCCTTTCACTACTGGAGATACGCTCTTTGCTAAGTGTCGCGTGTTTTGTCGTTCGCTAAGTATCGTAGACGACATTAGGCAAGGCACGCGATTCCAGTAGCGTTTAGAAGTGCTGGAAGAACTTATACTAGTTTATAAGAACACATACACAAACCAAACGCACGGGGACAGAAGGATACATACTATCACTGTAAGAGCAACCACAATGTTACAAAAAAAAAGTAGTCCATAAGCATTAGAATATTGTCTACCAGCTAGCAAAAACATTGTAGAAGTGGTCTATAAAACCGTCCATAAGTAAAGGTACCCATAGTCCTATGAGCTACCCATAAGAAATAAACAAATAATTCTTCTCTCTGTCCCCTGCCTCTCTCATATGGATTATCAAGTCTATATACATTGTGGCAACAACAATAACTATAGCTTACTGACTGCAAAAACTGTTCATATGAACTGAGTAGTCCATATACATTGTGGTTGCTTTAAGCGAGAAGCCATGGAAGGCACGTCGACATGGCGGACGTCATGGTGGACGTATATACATGGGCAGGGGCGAAGCTATGTTTATGAGAGTGGGTGCAGATGCACCACTCAAAATTCATAAAAACAATGGATTTTTTCTAAAATTTCTCCATATATGCACCATCTATAATACAAATCTATGCACTCACAAGACAAATGCATCACCCTCTAATTTGCTCTAGCTTCGCTATGGATGTGACGCGGGAAGGACGTACGATGCGCTAGCCTGCAACGGCCTAGTCCTGCTCGAGGCCCGACCAGCCGTACGTCCCTGTTGGATCGGTGGCATGGGCAAAGTGGCCTTCCTCCGATCCGGCCGAGGTGCCCGCGCGGGCGGGCGCTGGTCCAGGGGGCATGAGCATGATATGCGCAATGCACGCCACGCCACGCCACAACGTACGATCTCTGACGACGACCGACGATGATCGATCACTTCTTCGCCAAGCAAAGCAACGACCTCCGGTACTGATGCTACGTTAACGTTACATATATATACGTACTGCACGTGCACCGGTGCACGTAGACATATATATATACTCCTAGTACTAGGTATATATATGAGATTATCAGATGTGCACGCAGACGCACGCGCACGAGCACGAGATCGGCGACGACTGTGACCACATGACAGGGCCAGCTAACTGCATGCACACGCACTGGAGTAGTATAGTGCAGTATGTACTTGATTGCTTACGATGTCAGCGAGTAGTATAAGGGGGGCTTCGTTCGTAGTAGGAGTACGTACGTACGACACATCGCGATCGCGCGCGACACGGACACAGTCAGGTAGCTAGCAGAGAGGGATCGGTGATGCATGCATGCATGTGTGAACGAAGCAAGCCGCCGGTGAGGACGGATCGGATCGGAGGAGATCGATCATCGAGGACCACCATGCATGGGCATGGCTGCGCGCGGCCTGGGCTGGGCGAAGTGCTGCCGAAGTCAGCTAGCTGGTGGCTTGCATGCGGGCGCTGCATCTGCATCTGCATGCAGCTCAGTTGGTTGCGGTTGCGGTTGCGGCGTCAATCTGGATCTGCAGAATCCCGGTCAAATTCAGTGGAGTTCACTGCACTGATCAGTCAAAGATTCAGCTGATCAGGAATATTCTCTCCGCCGCGCTGTCCTTACAGCGGAGGGTACGGCCGGTGCGCGTGATGAGACGGTGAAAGGATCTTTTTTTTTTTGTTTTGTTTTGAGAATCGGTGAAAGGATCTTCTGGCCAAGATACCACGGAACAGTCAGTGCATGGGCCAGTTGGCCGGATCCACGCTGGGGATCGTGTAGCTTTGACCGGAACCGTTGTTAACGCCAGTCAATCGATGCCCAGATCCTCGAGTCTAAAATTATTTACTTAGAGTCTAAATAAGACTTCGAGTCTTATTTTTTCTACCTCTTTTTTAAATAAATATGCTGCCACCTTAGCCAAAAAACCATAAATAATATATAATTGATTGTCTTAGACTCGGTGATAGAGTCTTGCATTATGAATGCCCTTATAGTACTCCGATATACTATTGAATTACTCCAATAATTGTATACCTCGTTTTTTAAGAAATTCATTTAAAAAATAATTAGATTTATAGAAAATATAATTCACATAGTTTGATTAAATATATAGGTACAAATATTAATATTTATGACACAAAATAGATATACTCTCGTAACAAATCTAATAATTTTTATTTGGGATTATATAATTTAGTCAAATTCAAGATACTTAAATGTAGTACTACTGTTCTATAATTGTATTTTTTTCCCATTTAACTTAGTACTGGTTTTGGGCGGGCGGGGTGGGGGGGTGGGTGGTTGAACGGCATAAGGTTGCCGTGAGGCCCATCTATGTTGGACGACATTGTTATAGGCCCACATGATAAAGGCCTCGTCTCAGCCCAAATTACAACGGGTCGGAACAGCTGCCACATGCACTGCCTTCGAGCCCAAGAGCATTCATTCCCAGTCCACTATTCTTTTCAAATGACCCGCGCGATGTTTCTGCAGGCGAGACATACCTGTACTGGCTACGCCGCCGGCCGGCGCTGTACGTGTCGGACCCGGAGCTGATCCGCGAGATCGGGCGCTGCGTGTCGCTGGACATGGGCAAGCCCACCTACCTGCAGAAGGGGCAGGAACCCCTCTTCGGCCGCGGCGTCCTCAAGGCCAACGGCGCCGAGTGGCATCGCCAGCGCAAGCTCATCGCCCCGGAGTTCTACATGGCCAAGGTCAAGGTAACAGACACTACGATCGCCGCTTATTGCCGTCCGATCGATCGATCGATCGACCTTCGCATCCGCGTTTGATGTTTGATTCGTCGGTTGCGCGCGCCGGCGCCGCGCAGGGCATGGTGGAGCTGATGGTGGACGCGGCGCAGCCGCTGCTGGCGTCGTGGGAGGACAAGGTCGCCGCGGCGCCGGGCGGCGTCGCGGAGATCGACGTGGACGAGGACATCAGGAGCTTCTCCTTCGACGTCATCTCCAGGGCCTGCTTCGGCGGCGACTACTCCAGGGGGCGGGAGATCTTCCTCCGTCTCAGGGCGCTGTCGGGCCTCATGTCCGAGACCAGCGTCATCTTCACCATCCCGTCGCTCAGGCACCTTCCCACGAAGAAGAACCGGAGGATCTGGAAGCTCACGCACGAGATCCGGTCGCTGATCCTGCAGCTGGCGAGCGAGCGCAAGGCAGCGGCGGCGCCGACGCCCGGCCGCGACTTCCTGGGCTCCATCATCGACAGCAGCCGTGACCAGCCGCGCGCGGACGACTTCGTGGTGGACAACTGCAAGAACATCTACTTTGCGGGCCACGAGACGAGCGCGGTCACCGCGACGTGGTGCCTCATGCTCCTCGCCGCGCACCCGGAGTGGCAGGACCGCGCGCGCGCCGAGGCGCTCGACGTCTGCGGCGGCGACGCCGCCGCGCCGGACTTCGACGCGGTGGCCAGGATGAGGACGCTGCACGCGGTGGTGCTGGAGACGCTGCGCCTCTTCCCGCCGTCGTCGTTCGTGGTGCGGGAGATGTTCCGCGACATGCAGCTCGGCACCAGGCTGCGCGCGCCCAAGGGCACCTACCTCTTCGTGCCGGTCTCCACCATGCACCACGACGCCGCCGTCTGGGGCGCCACCGCGCGCCGGTTCGACCCAGGAAGGTTCCGCGACGGCGTGGCGGCCGCGTGCAAGCACCCGCAGGCGTTCATGCCCTTCGGCCTCGGCGCGCGCACCTGCCTCGGCCAGAACCTCGCGCTCGTCGAGGTCAAGGCGCTCGTGGCGCTCGTCCTCGCCCGCTTCTCGCTCGCGCTGTCGCCGGACTACCGGCACGCCCCCGCGTTCCGGTTCATCATCGAGCCGGAGTTCGGCCTGCGCCTCCGCGTGCACCGCCTCGGCCACTGAGTGCGAGTAGATGTTCAGGTGTTTGGAGTTGCATTTTGTAAAGGCCTACATATACACTAGCTAACACGTTAAAAAAAGGAAAGTGCACCGTTCAACACGCAAGCAATAACAAGGTTATACGTACATGATGGATATGGTAATAGTAATACTGAAGAACTTTGTCAGCACTACCGTGATGTGAATTAACACCCGATAACCTCAGTTTCAGTCCACGTAACCACATCTTCTCGCGATTCAGCTGTTTAATTGGTACCAAACCATCAGCACTCTTGTAAAATCATGAGAAAACAGGGGAAAACGACTACGGTTGGAGGCCATTTCACTGACATCAAAACAAAGGAACGCGAAAAAAGTTTCAGAAATCACATCAGGGAAAGGGACGGTTTAATTTCTTGGAGGGGCTCTCTCGCTTGACACATGAGCAATTGCGCATCACGGTGGTGACTGGTGAGGCCGCGCGAGAACGTGCTGTATATATCTTGAATCCATTCTCTTATGCTATAGGCGTTTGGTTGAGTGAACAAACGCTCGACAGGGACACGCGTGACCGGTGTCCTCTAATTTCTAACTTATTAGCAGTGCTAATAAAATCCCGCAGGTTGCAGGGTTAAAATCACGAAAGCGCAGTGTGGAGACTGCGATGAATTAAACGTCGAACCCATCCATTATGCAACAAGAGCACATACATAGTTACATACACACAGGTCCTTGCTACTGTGACCGTATCTCTGCTTGGAACGTAGAAATGTCAGACTAACTTTGTTGAGTTTCGCGAGAAATAGTTCAAATTCAAATTGGATTCGGTAAAATCTCCTGCGTTCCAAAAAGTGGTGCTCTTCAAAACACACTCTCGCACGCTGTAAAACAGATCGAGCAGACATGGACCGATGTACAGCACACGTGTGTTACTGTCGCCAGTCTACTGTATGATTGTATCACTATCTAGTATCTACCCTGTGGTGTTAGCTCGAAGTACATAAGCAAGAACGCACTTCTGTGGGCGTGCCAGAGCTCGACAACGCCGGGTGCACGAGCGAGCCCGCCAAGCCGGCCAACCATGTCCGAGTCCGGCGGCGTGCCGCCCGAGCGCGACAGCCCGCCCCAAGGCCCCAAAAAAACCCGCAGCCGCCGCCGGCGAGTCCTCCTCTGCCTCGCCTTCACCGTCCTCATCCTGCTGCTCCTCGCCGCGGCGGTCGCCATCGCGCTGCTCGCCGTCCTCCGCCCGCGGGACCCGGTCACGGAGCTGCTCTCGGTCAACGCCACGGGCGTGCTCCCGAACGTCGTCTCGCTGCCGACCTTCTCCGTCCAGCTCAACCTCACCTTCCTCCTCGCGGTCCGCGTCCGGAACCCGAACCCGGCCGCGTTCCGCCACGGCGCCGCCACCACGTCGCTCTACTACCGCGGCGCCGCCGTGGGCTACGGCGAGGTGCCGGCCGGGACCGTGCCGAGCCGGGGCGCGGCCACCGTCCGGATGAACATGACGGTGCAGGCCGACCGGGTCGTGGCGGCCGCCGGGATCGGGGGACTCATCGCCGACGTGCTCGCCGGCGAGATGGAGTACGAGGCGAGGACCGAGGTGCCGGGCACCGTCAAGCTCCTCGGCTTGGTGAAGCGCAGCGTGGAGGCAAGATCGGTGTGCCGCGTCGTCATCGGCGTCGCCGACGTCAGCGTTCGGCGCCAGGAGTGCGACAACGAAGCCAAGCTGTGAAGCGTCTTGCTTGATCTCGGCGATCATGCATATGGTGTGCGGTGCCGTGAGCACGTACCGTTCGTGAACTTGTACATGTACTATAACATACACGCGTGTATTGTCAATTTTTTTAGGGAGAATAATTGGGTGAATAGCAGTCTCTGTTCTCTATGGACCTCCACATGTTCTACTTTACTTGGTTTTTTCTTAAAAAAGCAAAGGTGTCCGCACAAATAGCTCGGATATATCTAGCTTTTTCGTTGTAAATTTAGAATTTTTCTGTCGAAAATATAATTTTTACAGTAATTAATATGTAGTTTTTTGTTAGACTGTGTTGATTCTTCCCTCTATACACCCTATTTTATCCATAGCCAAACTTTATGGGTCATATTAGTTGCTGGCATATTGCGCGTGGTTGTTCAATTAGGCTTTAAATTGTTGTCTTGCAATTTCTTCGATTTCTTTATGAGCGCTACTGGTTCGTGTGGATGTGAAGACCGCAGGGTGAGAAGTGTTCACACCTTTACTTTTACGAATCGAGTGAACATACACCAGAATGGATTTGGGACTGAAGATGGAGAACCTTTGGGTCCTCGCTGGGACTCTGGGAGGGGATCAAAACTCCGCTGGGAACGATTCTAGGGCGTTGTTTAGTTTCGAAAAGATTTCAGATTTCGGTACTGTAGCACTTTCGTTTGTTTGTGAGAAATATTATCCAATTATGGACTAACTAGGATCAAAAGATTCGTCTCGCGATTTCCAGCTAAACTATGTAATTAGTTTTTGATTTCGTCTATATTTAATGCTTCATGCATGTGCCGCAAAATTCGATGTGACGGGGAATCTTGAAAACTTTTTGCTTTTTGGGGTGAACTAAACAAGGCCTAGATTTGGCACTTGAAGTAACACCTTGTTTAGTTCACTCTGAAATCCAAAAAAATTTCAAAATTTCCCGTCACATTGAATCTTGCGGCACATGCATGAAGCATTAAATATAGACGAAAACAAAAATTAATTACACAGTTTGTCTGTAAATCACGAGACGAATCTTTTGATCCTAGTTAGTTTATGATTGGACAATATTTATCAAATAAAAACGAAAGTGTTACAGAAGCGAAATCCGTTTTCGGAAGTAAACAAGGCCTAAGTTGTGTGCCCAATATATGGTGACGAATTGTCTGTCGCACTTTTAGCGTGGCTTCGTTTTCGATGGGCATATGTAGCCCGACACAAAACATGTTGAATTCCAGGCTATTCTTTTCTTTTTCTAATTTATTAAGCACCGTAAAATCATTTTGTTTAATTTCTCTTGACTCAATTTTTCCAAACTCATGAATTTCAGTAATCTCAGCTATGACCATACAAAACATACAAATCGAAATTTGGAACACAGACCTACAAACATTAAGTACAGTGACCTTGGTTCGGTTGCTTCTACGAAGCAGGGGCGGAGCTTTACAGCCATTTGTATTGATAAAATAAAAATTAAAGAAAGTCTTATATCCTCGACTACCTATGGCTATGAGATGCAATGTCTCAGCTACAGCTGGGTGACCGTAAGGACAACCTTACCTGGTGTTGGATGCCGGATGAAAAGTATTCCTCTAGACTCTCCTCATGGCATTACACTCGGTTCACGGATGCCCTAGGATCTGGAAGACATGGGCTCCACTCAGTGTAAAGATCTTCCTATGGCTGCGCCATCAAAGGATGGCTCCGCCATCAAAGGACGACACTGGACTGCAGACAGTAGACGACGCCACGGGCTGCACACCGACAACCATTGCTACCTTTGCGACCAAGACCCTAAGACCATCGACCACATCGTCGCCTCCTGCTCGTTCTCGCGTCAGGTTTGGTGGACCGTTGTAGTGGCTCTCAAGGTCAACGCATCTCAGATAGGCGACGAGACTCTGCTTGCCTGGTGGGACCGGTGGTGGCGGAGATGGCACGGGGAACGACAAAGAGGAGCCGAGACCCTTTTCGCGCTAGTAGCTTGGGAGATCTGGAAAGAGTGAAACGCACGGTGCTTTTGTAGCGCCCCTCCACCATCAACCAGCTTCTATCCACCATCAAATACTACAGTGACCTTTGGGTTGACGCAGGGACTTGAAATCTAGGTTGTCTGATTCGTGAATAGTAGGCTTTCTACTCTTGTACATCTGTTCAGCGCTAAGGTGCGTCTGTAAAACCCTTTCCTATTTAATACAAAGATGCGCAAACTTTTTGCGTATTCAAGAAAAAAAGAAAGTCTTATATTTTTTAACAATCGGCCCAGCTGGATTTAGGCCCAAACTGGCAGACTCCGTCAGTACTGCTACGAAGAGGCCTTTGCCGATGTCATCAACCTCAATAGTCAATACGGTTTGGCGGCCGAAGCGCTCCGCCGCGAGTCCAAGATGCCCAACTGGGTTGGTTTGGCGACCCACGGCCGACCCAACTTCCAGCCCAGTTCGCACAGGAAGTGTCGTCGTCGGATCTTGTCCAACTCCAACACACTCTGATGAACTTCTTCGGTTTCTTTTTTTTTTACAGCCGTGTGCAGATCTGTTGGAACAAACTATGATTTGTTGCTCGAAAGTTGTCGGCCGATCGACGAACGCAGGGTGGCGCATGCAGGCTTTATTTTATTGTTCACTGTACTGTAGTATATATTATGGGCACGCACTGCCACCCTACAGCCGTGAACAGCGATGCAGCGCGATTCAAATCAATGTCTCATTCTCTCCGTTACCGATCGCAGTCGCGCATCGCGTCGATGGGAGGAATCAGCATCTAGTCTTGTTGGGCGCGAATTCGCGAATCGCCCAGGCAAAAAATAAGCAAATCGGAGCATGCCCATGTGCCCAAGCCACGCGCTCCATGCGCACGCGTCATGGTCTCCCGATTTCCGAGCGCACGGTGCGCTGCAACTGGCAACAAGCTGGCCGTGCTTGCTCTATAAATTATGGTCACGTAATCACGTTCCAAGCAACTGTCCACAGAACGAAGTCACATGCTACTGCTTTGCTCTGCTAGTAGAGCTTAGAAGTGCCAAGCCAGTCTTCCCCGAGGCGATCGAGCTCGAGGTCGATCGGTCATGGTGTCACTGACGACGGCGGCGGATCATGGGCAGCGGCCGCACGCCGTGTGCATGCCGTACCCGGCGCAGGGCCACGTGACGCCCATGCTGAAGCTCGCCAAGCTCCTCCACGCGCGTGGCTTCGAGGTCACCTTCGTCAACACCGAGTTCAACCACCGGCGCCTGCACCGCTCCCGCGGCGCGCTGGACCGCGTGCCCGGGTTCCGCTTCGACGCCATCCCGGACGGCCTCCCGCCGTCCGACGCCGACGCCACGCAGGACATCCCCGCGCTCAGCTACTCCACCATGACCACCTGCCTCCCGCACCTCCTCGCGCTGCTCGCCAGGGTCGACGCCGACGCCGCGTCCCCGCGAGTCACCTGCCTCGTCACGGACGCCGTCATGTCGTTCGGCTTCGACGCCGCCAGGGAGTTCGGCGTGCCCGTCGCCGCGCTCTGGACCGCCAGCACGTGCGGGTTCATGGGGTACCGGAACTACAGGAGCCTCGTCGACTCGGGCCTCGTGCCGTTCAAGACCGCCGCGGACCTCGAGGACGGCGTCGAGGGAGGTCACCTCGCCACCGTGGTGACCGGCGCGCGCGGCATGTGCGACGGCGTGCAGCTGCGCGACTTCCCCAGCTTCATCCGCACCACGGACCGCGCCGACATCATGCTCAACTTCCTCATGCGCGAGGCCGAGCGGCTGTCGCTCCCCGACGGCGTCATCGTCAACACCTTCGAGGACCTCGAGGGCGCCTCGCTGGACGCCATGCGCGCGATCCTCCCGACGGTGTACCCCGTCGGCCCGCTCCTCCTCCGCGAGCGCCTGGAGATCCCCGCCGGCAGCCCGCTCGCGGGGCTCGGCTCCAACCTCTGGAAGGAGCAGGAGGGGCTCCCGGAGTGGCTCGCCGGCCGCGCGCCGCGGTCCGTGGTGTACGTGAACTACGGCAGCATCACGGTGATGACCAACTCGCAGCTGCTCGAGTTCGCCTGGGGCCTGGCCAACAGCGGGTACCCGTTCGTGTGGAACATCCGGCCGGACCTCGTGAAGGGCGACTCCGCCGTGCTGCCGCCGGAGTTCACGTCCGCCGTCGAGGGCCGCGCGCTGCTGACCACGTGGTGCCCGCAGGAGGCGGTGCTCCCGCACGAGGCGGTCGGGGTGTTCCTGACTCACTCCGGCTGGAACTCGACACTGGAGAGCCTCTGCGCCGGGGTGCCCATGCTCAGCTGGCCCTTCTTTGCGGAGCAGCAGACTAACTGCCGGTACAAGCGGACGGAGTGGGGCGTCGGGATGGAGATCGGCGGGGAGGTGCGGCGCGACGAGGTGTCGGCCATCTTAAAGGAGGCCATGGACGGGGAGAAGGGGCGAGAGATGCGCCGGCGCGCGGAGGAGTGGAAGGAGAAGGCCGTGAAGGTGACGCTGCCGGGTGGGCCTGCGCAGACCAACCTTGAAAGGGTCATCGACGAGGTGCTGCTCTCCAAGATGAAGGGACAGAAACAGACTGCCAACGTCTGATTGTGGGCGTACATATCTTGTTTGAGACTTGGCGAGCATATTTCATCATGCATTTTCCCCCTCATTTTGTTCTGCTCTGTGATAGTACGTGTGTGAGCTTTGAGCAATTAATCACTATCTCAACATTCAGCTCTCAAGCCTGAAACCCCAGCTCTCCACTGATGAAAGGCTGTAAACATTTTCGCATAGCCTATTTTTTTCAGTTTTCAGTGTGTGGTGGTGCGAAAAATTGGCAACGTTGGGCCATGGCTAGGATCCATAATTACATATTCATCACTTGGAGAACAACGACTCTCTCTCTCTCTCTCAACAATCATCATGAAAATATCTGTATTATCAATACACACAAAGATAGGAATCATATCAGAGGGGGTGAAAGCTTTGTAACACTCCTTAGCTACAAACCTAAATACATCTCTCTTACTACCGGAACATATTGTTGTGTAATCACTGAAATCAATGTGGACTAGAAAAACTTAACTCCGATTGACCCCAACCTTTAGCAGAACAAATTAGATAAAATTGTTGAAGTAATCCCACTAGAATCACGTCATTGGGAGTGATTCCCATCATGCAAAAAATATTTATCTAGAAAAATACAGTATTACCTTTTTTTTTATATACAAAAAAAACTTATTTGCACTTTACCTAAAATAACAGTTGATAGTTAGGCCCTGTTTAGTTCCACTTGCTAAATTTTAGCTAACTAAAGTTATTTTAGCTACTCTTAGATGACTAGTGGGACTAAATTATTCTAGCTCTTTTTAGATAATGTGTTTGGAACTTTAGCTACTAAAGTGACTAAAATTTAGTTGACTAAAATTTAGCAAGGGGAACCAACGGAGCCTTAATAGGTGAGATATTTATTTACTTCTTCTGTAAAGTAGAATAAATAAGAAAAGTTTAGATGTAAAAATCTTCTTTAATTTATAGATCTAATTGATGCATGTATAATCTATTAGCAGTAATAAATCTTTTTATTTTGCAACTTTGGATGCAATATATTTTAACTAGCGTGTTGGCTTTTTGTGCATGTATCACATCTGTTTTCGCCAGTGTCGTGTTAAGCTCACGACTTTTTTAAGTTCGATGAAGGTAACGTGTACCTGTAGCTAATAACCTGTTAAGTTTAGGCAGCGATTTTTTTCCATTCATGTGCATGTTCTTTTTTCAAACCTGCGTTAGTTGCCAATCTTTTTCGTCCATCTAAAACATATGTTTTTCAATTGTGTATATACATGTTATAGCTCTTAGCTAATGTTGTACTCTCTCTATCCCAAATTATAAGTCCTTCTAAAAATCATGGAGAGTCAAAAAATTTCAAATTTCACCAAAATTATATAAAGAACTATAAAGATTTATGACATAAAATAGATATACTATGAAAATATAATTAATGAAGAGTATAATAATATTTAGTTGAAATCATAAATGTTGTTATCTTATATCATATAAATTTGATCAAACTTGAGATGCTTTGACTCTCTAAGATCTTGGAATGATTTATAATTTGATACGGAAGGAGTAGTAGACTATAATTTGGTAACATGTCATGCACATGTAACAGGCCGCAATTTATATGTTAGCTAATTTGTCATGGAACATGTATATCACGAAGAGAAAAGGAGGGAGGAAGAAAAAAGAGTTAGGTGGCAAAATACCATATTTCAATATATAATAAAAAGTTCTCTCTCCTCTCGAGCCGGAAATGACCATTTTAGACGTCTTTATTAATATTTTTCACAACTCAGAGTGTCCAGACAATTAGCATGTTTTCCTCGAAATAATACTATGAGATGAGATATGTCCAACATTTAGGCCTTGTTTAATTGGGAAAAGTTTTTAGATTTTGATACTGTAGCACTTTCGTTTTTATTTGACAACATTGTCTAATCATAGAGTAACTATGCTTAAAAGATCTGTCTCGTGATTTACAGACAAATTATGTAATTAGTTTTTGTTTTTATTTGTATTTAATGCTCCATGCGTATGCTACAAGATTCTATGTGACAATAAATCTTGAAATTTTTTTGGTTTTTGGGATGAACTAAATGAGGCCTCAGTCACCTGAATCCATAAAGCTGGCTGGTCATTCCAAATCCACAGTTCAAATTTTCTCTTTAGCCTTTGTTTAGGCAGTTCATCCCAAAAACTAAATGTTTTTAAGACTCTCCGTTACATCGAATCTTGCAGCACATGCATGAAGTACTAAATATAGATAAAAATAAAAATTAATTACACAGTTTATCTGTAAATCGTGAGATGAATATTTTAAGCCTAGTTACTCTATGATTGGACAATATTTGTCAAATAAAAACGAAAGTGCTACAATCCCGAAAACTAAAAAGTTTTTGGAACTAAGCAAGGCCTTAGTTCCCTTTTTTTTGTTTCGGGGCACTGTAGCACTTTCATTTTTATTTAGCAATTATTATCCAATTATGGACTAACCAGGCTCAAAAGATTCATCTCACGATTTTACGGGCAAACTGTGCAATTAGTTTTTGTTTTCGTCTATATTTAATGCTCCATGTATACGCAGCAAGATTCGATGTGACCGAGAATCTTGAAAAGTTTTTTGTTTTGGGGGTGAACTGAACAAGGCCTTAGTTCAAAAAAATTTCAAGATTCTTCGTCACATCGGATGTCATGACACGTGCATGAAGCATTAAATATAAATAAATAAAATAACTAATTGTACAGTTATATGTAATTTGCGAGACGAATCTTTTGAGTCTAGTTAGTCCATGGTTGAACAATAAACAAAATTGCTACAGTAGCCAAAACTAAAAACTTTTGCCAACTAAATAAGGCCTTAGAAAGCCTAAGACTCGTTTGGGAGGGCTCCAACCGGCTCCGGCCCCGACACTGTAGATGTACCATAGCACGCATGAGTCGGAGTCGGAGAATGTAACATCCTAAAAATTCACATTCAAAAAAATTACTCGCATTAAAAATTATTTTTAAAATATATTTTATAAACTATAAAATAATTTAAGCTCTATAGTATCTCCATCTAATCCATCTATATTTTTCGCGCACAAATAACAGCGAGTACCAGTAAGCCTACATGCAAGAAAACATAGCAGTGCACCTACACGAATATATATCTCATGCATGCATGCAGGACGAGCATGCACCGTCCATTTGCATGCACCTGCATGCAAGGACACGGTGATTAGGCACCGTC
>Ga0182004_10000530_pt1 | contig 23754 bp, 18 predicted proteins | sample Sormic07211540_1_FD_120479 | JGI IMG/M metagenome (GOLD analysis project Ga0182004, IMG submission 120479) | Endophyte microbial communities from Sorghum bicolor roots, Mead, Nebraska, USA - 072115-40_1 MetaG | ecosystem: Host-associated > Plants > Roots > Unclassified | place: USA: Nebraska...
ATTTTGCTACTGTAGCACTTTCGTTTGTTTATGATAAATATTGTCCAATCATAGACTAACTAGTGTCAAAAGATTTGTCTCGTGATTTTACAGGCAAACTATATAGTTAGTTTTTGTTTTCGTCTATATTTAATGTTTCATACATGTGCCGCAAAATTTGATGTGACGGGAAATTTTGAATTTTTTTTATTTTTAGGGTGAACTAAATAAGGCCCTAATTTAGTAGTGGAGACAAAAACTCAGCTCCATTAGACCGCTACTAGGCCCCCTAAATTTATTGGCATCCTATTTATTTCTTTATTCTTGTAAGAGTATCTTGAGCACTGCTATCTAAAACAGATCCTCTACTTTCATATTTAAGTAGCCAATCTACTTTTATGGGCCTGTTTTTTTTCCTATTTTTTACAAGATCTATCTAAATCTGGGTCCTTAAATTTATCCTAACACATGATGACATAAGGGGTCCACTTATCATACTCTCCTCTTCCCTTTCTCCAACTGAGGATGGTGAGCTACCATGGAGGCAGAGTGCCGACGATAGGTGCCTCGCTGCCTCCCCTGGGAGGAGGACTGACGGAGAGAGAATAAAGCCTTGTTTAGTTTCAAAAAATTTTGGAAAAACGACACCGTAACATTTTCGTTTTTATTTGACAAACATTGTACAATCATAGAGTAATTATATTTAAAAGATTTGTCTCGTGATTTACAGACAAACTGTGTAATTACTTTTTATTTTTATCTATATTTAATACTTCATGTATATGCAGTAAAATTCGATGTGACGGAAAATCTTAAAAAATTTTGAGTTTTTGAGATGAACTAAACAAGGCCTGGCTGCAATTGAGGCTAGATATGGTGGCGAGGCATAGGGTGGCGGCATGAGAAGAAGCGAGAGTGGGAGTTCGCACGTGGGAGAGAAACTATTGAAGAAAAAAAAAATAGGTGCTCATCTCTTAGACGGGTGTTCGGTTGAAAGTGTTAAAGTTTAACAGGTACTGTAGCATTTTTTTATTTACTATTTTCGTTTTATTTAGCAATTAATATCCAATCATGGATTAATTAGGCTCAAAATATTTGTCTCGCAAATTATTTTCTAGTTGTTTCTGTAGTTTCGTAAATAGTCTATATTTAATACTTCATGCATGTATCTAAACATTTGATGTGATAGGTGGTAAAGTTTACCGCCTCCAACTAAACAAGGTCTTAGGCCAACAAATGTGGATAGTAGGAGAAAAAAAAAGTAAGGGGCAACACAAGTAGAGTCCTAGTAGGTAGACTGTTAAAATATTTTTTTTGCTTCAATATTCAAAAATAGAAGGGTCCTGTGTTACGGCCTTGTTTAGATGTGGAAATTTTTTGGATTTCGCTGTCGTAGTACTTTCGTTTATTTGTAACAAATATTGTCCAATTATAAAATAACTAGAGTTAAAAGATTCGTCTCGCGATTTACAGACAAACTGTATAATTAATTTTTACTTTTGTCTAAACAAGGCCTAAATAACCTACTCGAATGCTCTCCTACGTACTCAGCCACCAATTTTTTTCCTTCAACCTTTCTTCCCAACCTGAAACTGCTCCCGATGCGCCCCTTCCGCTCCACAGCCTTCCCTTCCCTAGCGCTTCCTAGGCCTTGTTTAGATACACCCAAAAACCCAAAACTTTATAAGATTCCCCATCACATCGAATCTTGCGGCGCATGCATGTAACATTAAATATAGATAAAAAAGATAACTAATTGCACAGTTTACATGTAAATCACGAGATGAATCTTTTAAGCCTAGTTACTCCATGATTGGACCATATTTGTCAAATAAAAACGAAAGTGCTACAGTGTCAAAATACAAAAGGTTTTTGGATCTAAACAAGCCCTAGTCGGCGTGGCGACCTTCCTCGACGGCTCGAGGCAGCAGCCATGGCTCGCACGTGGGTGCAGGCGCGATGTGTCAGCCGTGCCCCTGCGCGGACGCAAGCGCACCTCAGAGCAAAGATTATAAAGATTATAGTGGGTTGTAATGCAGAACCCTTGAAGATGAGGGTTTTGCATTTGAGGTTTGCATTTGAGTAATTTGCTAAAAAGCTTCAAAAGAGGTATCCAACGGTTTTGCATTTGGAGTTTGCAATTTGGGCAACTTGGCAAATGAGAGAGCAAACTTGGCAAAAATGTCAAGCTATGGACGACTTTGCAAACCCAATCGCTCAAGCAAAGTCACGCGCGAGAAAAGCGCGCGCGCCTGGAGACCTTCTATTTTTATCCTTTGCCAAGTCCAAATGCCAATTTCTTTGGAGATGATCTATTTTTATCCTTTGCATTTTGTTATAGGAGTTTGCAAATAGCAACAAATGCCAAGTCAATTTGCCAAAGCCTTTGGAGATGCTCTTAAAGATGGCTAAATATTGAGATGAAGAAGAAAAGAGAGGAGAAAGAAGAGAAACAGGCTATAAGGTTATAAACAGCTTAGACACAGGAACAAAAAAAACTTTGTGAGAAATATAAGTGAGACCATATATTTATAGTGAATAACTAACTATTATATGAGTAGACTAAAATAAAGTAATAAAGAACCTTACAGCCAATAAATAGGATGTATTATTAAACTTGCTCTCAACTCCTCGCCGCCACCATGCCTCGATTCCAGCACCTCGACACTGGCGACCTCTCCATGATGTCTATGGCAACAACATGAAAGAGGATCACATGTGCGTCCCACGTGTCATTCTCTACTAGCATGGGTTTGAGAGGTCTATTTTAGGTAGGCCTTGTTTAGTTCCTTTCCGAAATTTTTTCGGTACATTGTAGCAATTTCGTTTGTTTGTGATAATTATTGTCCAATCATGAACTAACTAGACTCAAAAAATTCGTTTCGTAAATTTCGATCAAACTGTGCAATTAGTTTTTATTTTCGTTTATATTTAATACTCTATGCATGCGTCTAAAGATTCGATGTGACGGAGAATCTTGAAAAGTTTTTGGATTTTGGGTGGAAGTAAACAAGGCCTTAGTTCACCCAAAAAACTAAAAACTTTTCAAGATTCTCCATCACATCGAATCTTGTGGCACATGCATGGAGTATTAAATATAGATAAAAATAAAAACTAATTACTCCCTCCATATAAAAAAGAAAGTCGTTTTAGGACAGAATTTAGCATACCAAGGAGAGATTAATTAGGATGAAGTTTTTCCTGTTTTTCTCTAATAAATACAGCTTCACGTGCATTCTTTTTAAGAAAGTTTCGTAGACCAACTGGCTAGCGCCTCGAGGTGGGAGGCTGGCGAGCAGGGTTCGACTCCCCTCGACTCGACGACTAGTTTTTGCATGACACTGTTTCATCGTGGAGCCTTGGCGCTCGGTTCTGGCGCTTTTTCGTTTGGCGGTGCAGACGTTTCGGCTATCAAAGGAGTAGTATTTATGCGCACACGAGAGGGCGGCCATCGCACTCGCGGCGAGAATCGAGGCAATCGTCCACGTGCGGCGCTGAGTAAATGCGGGTTGCGATCGATGAGGCAGGGGCAAAGAAGTCCAGCGGAGGGGCTCCGGCGCTATAAGCCTACAACGACGTTTTTTCCGTAATCCTGTTCCGAGGCAGAACGACGTTCTTTTTTATATGGAGGGAGTATGTAAATTACTCAATGAATCTTTTAAGCCTAATTACTTCATAATTAGACGATATTTGTCAAATGAAAATAAAAACGCTGCCGTGTCAAAATCTAATAACTTTTTGATCTAAATAAGGCTCTAGTTTCTCTAGAGAAAAAATAAAAGAGTAGTATTCACATGGGTGGTTACCTAAACAGTAGAGGAGTGATTTAAAAAAATAGCAGAGGATCGGTCTGGGATTGCATTGGAGGAGATGCTGATGGTGGAGGGGAGCTTGGCAGACAGCTAGATACTCCATACCTATACTTCTAGGGCCTAGTTCATCAAAAACCAAAAACTTTTCAAAAGTTCTCGTCACATCAAATCTTGCGGTATATGTATAGAACATTAAATATAGATAAACATAAAAACTAATTATAACTGTCCGTAAATCGCGAGATGAATCTTTTAAGTCTAGTTATTCTATGATTGGACAATGTTTGTTAAATAAAAAATGGTACAGTATCGAAATCTAAAATTTTTTCGGATCTAAACAAGGCCTTGTTTAGTTCCCAAAATATTTTGTAAAATTTTTCATATCAAATTTTGAAGCACATGCATAAAGCTAAATATAGATAAAAGAAATAACTAATTACATAATTTACCTGTAATTTGCGGGACAAATCTTTTGAATCTAATTAATCTATGATGGATAATATTTATCAAATATAAACGAATACTACTATTTTTATTTTGCAAATTTTTTGAAAGTAAACAAATGGCCTCCAAAATCTTCACATAACGCGCGCGCTGTGCACAACGTCGTCACGTACAGAAACGATGCCGGGGAGGAGGAAGAAGAAGAACAGTGCACCGGCAAGGTTAGGGTTTGGGGTGTAGCTTGGGTACCTCCAATGAACTCCGGGCTTAGAAGAGAAGGCCTTGGGGCGGCGGTTGGACGGGCGGTGTGAGACAACCAGTTGGCTTGACCAGTTGACCGCTTGAGCCGGCGATGGGGGCGAGGACCGAGAGGAACAAGATTTTTTTTCCTCCTATATAGGGATTAGGTGAGGGCGGGGGTGGGCGGCGCAACGATTCCGATTCAGATTAGGGGAAGGCGGGCTGGAGCGACGGAGGTGGTTGGCTGGCGGCGCGGCCAGCGGCGAGGGCGCCGCTGGCTGGGGGCGGCAGCGGGGGAGCAGAATGGCTCCACAAAGAGGAAGAATAGAGGAAGAACAGGGAAGAAGAAAGAACCCGTGCGCTGATAAAGAGTCCTATGTGGCATCACCTCTGCTGCTAGTTCCTTACTCCACACACGTTCTGGTTTCCGGCAGGGTACTCGTTCGCGTCCGACGATGGACGCCGTGGTGGATTTGTTCAGCAAGCTCGCTGATGTCACCTTTAACGCCGCTTGGAAAGAGATTACTAGGCAGCTGAAATTCAGTGAAGATTTGGGGAGCATCAAGGACAATCTGTCCCTCATTCAATCATTCCTCAGGGACGCGGAGAGGCAGTCATCAAAGCTGCAGAGCGTCCGACACACGCTAAAGAAGCTCAAGGCTGCAGCTTATGACTTGGAGGATATGCTACTGCTCTTCGAGTCCTGGACCACCACCCACAAGGGTGAAGTCCTTCCACTTAGCGCCAAGGCTACAAAGGTCAGTTGCCACTTGCCATCTATAATACTTCAAAGCTAAACTGTGGTATCTTATGATGAACTCTGTACGTTGTGTGGCATTTATTGACAGCAGGAATTAGTTGCATGCTCTGAAAGGTTGAAGATGCCTCATAAATTGAAAAGAATGAGGGAAACAATAGAGGAGATAATAGATCACCAGAACAAATTCAACTTCATAGAAGACACTAGAAAGAACGACGAAGAAGTGTTCAGGAAACGTGAGACATTTTCAGATGCTGATGAAGTCCCCATTGGGAGGATTGAAGAAAAAGAAAGAATAATCAGTATGCTGCAAGCAGATGATTCAAACTTTTTCATCGTTTTTATTTATGGTTTTGGAGGAGTAGGTAAAACTACTCTTGCCCAGATGGTCTTCAATGATGATAGAACAATGCAATTCTTTGACTTCCAAGTGTGGGTCTATGTCTCTCTAAAATTCGATATCAAGACCATCGGTCAATCTATCATCTCCCAACTGGATAAATCAAGTAGCTCTGCAGATATCACCTTACAAGCTACACGGGACCGCTTGAAAACTATTGTTAAAGGGCAACGGTTTCTTATTGTTCTGGATGACCTATGGGAAGAAGATCCAGATGAGTTGGAAAAACTAAGGACACTGCTGCGGGGTGCTAAAGCAGGCAGCAAGATCATTGCAACCACACGCAGTGTAAAAGTTGCTAAGCTAATGAATGGAAGTTTGACAATAGAATTAGGTGCTTTGCCGGACAATTGCTGCTGGGAGTTGTTCAGAGCAAAGGCATTTCCACATGGAAAGGTGGATGCTGATAAGGAAAGTATAGGAAGAGAGATAGTAAATAAATGCAGCGGAATGCCACTAGCAGCAAATTCTCTGGGTCGCCTTTGCCGTAGAACTGATGAATGGAAAGCTATACGGGATAGTGATATCTGGGCAGAAGATGGAGATGATGTACCTTTCATAGACACCAAAGTACTACCATCACTGAAGCTTAGTTATCAATACATGCCTTATCATCTCAAACCCTGTTTTGCATATTGTGCTGTTTTTCCTAAAGGCTCCCACATAGAGAAGAGCAGCTTGATTCAGCAGTGGATTGCTCTTGGATTTGTTCAGCTCCCTGCTGCTTGTCAGTCGTTCACCGTTCAACAAGCTGGAGAAAGATACTTTGAGGAGCTTCGTGAGATGTCATTTCTTCAGGATGTAGCTGGAATGTCTCCAACTGTAAGTCCTTGATTTCTTTTACTTCTTACTATTTGATGTCAAAGTTCTATTTAGGTAGTCTCATCTAGTTCCACTATAAAAAAAGGCAATCTATGTCAATTATGTTCTTCTTTTTTTATAATACATGCTACCATGCAAGTTAATTATGACTAAACTTGGGCAAGGTAGTTTACTAACATGGGTTCAATTTCATCTTTCAGCCATTTGCAAGATATAACGAACCTCGAGGTGTACAATTCCAGATGCATGATTTGGTTCATGATCTAGCTAGATTAGTTGCAGGTGATGAAGTTATTGCCTTTGATGCTAATAGGCAACAAAAGCCTCATGGTAATACAGACAACTGCCGACACATGTTGCTCTCAAATTTATGTGACTCATCCCTATATTATTGGTCTATACCTAGCACAGCAAGGGCTCTTCGTTTTGAGAAGTGCAGCATTGCTCAGACTAGTTTGAAGTCTTTGATGGGAGCTGAATTCTTACGTGTACTGGATTTAAGTACATGTACTACTATTGCCAATCTACCTGATTCTATCAACAATTTTAGACTGTTGAAGTTCTTAAATATATCTGGAATGCAAACTGGCCTTTTGCCCAAGTCCCTAAGCTCCTTGCATGGTTTACTAGCATTGAATCTTTCTGAAAATACTGGCCTTGTTGATATTCCCAGTTACATTTGTGAATTTGTCAACCTACACTATTTGGATCTACATGGCTGCTCAAATCTTAGAGAGCTGCCACAAGAAATTCATATACTCAAAGAGCTGCTACACCTGAACCTATCAGGATGTGGTAGCCTACAATCTCTGCCTAATGAGTTTGGGGAGCTTCGAAAACTCTCATTCCTCGACCTTTCATATTGTTCTCAGCTTCAATCGCTTCCTTCAAAGTTTGGTGGGCTTCAGGAACTTTCGTTTCTCAACCTGTTGCATTGTTACCAACTTTGTGAGCTGCCTGATTCTTTCATTTACCTTGCAAATATGATACATCTGAATATGTCCTTCTGCCACCAGTTGAAACTATTGCCTAGTGGGTTATTCAAGTACATGAAGAAGCTTCTAGGTTTGAATTTGTCTGGCTGTACCTCTCTTGAAGTTCTTCCTGAAGTTTGTGAGAATGATGCTGGCTGCCCGATGTTGGAAACTTTGGACTTATCAAATTGTACTAATCTGGCTGCCCTTCCAAATTCCTGCACCAGTCTTTGTGAGCTCCGGTATTTAAATCTATCAGGTTGTTCTCGAATTAACAACTTTCTAAATTTGATTCCACACTGGAAATTCGATAAGTTGGAATACCTAAATCTCTCTGGGTTTGATGCAAAAACTTATCCTGAAGCTCCAGGAACCTCTGTGGCAAATGTAGAGAGTTCAGAAGATCTCAATAGAGAACTAGAGCTAGGCATGCTGCAAGAGGATATCATCACCCAACGTTTGCATCATCTTAAGTACCTATCAGTTGGAGGGTTCACACTCTTCTCAAAACAAGGCATTGCAAGCTTGGTAGACCTTCTAACCTTGCCCAACTTTAATGTACAGGCACAACCTGCAGACAACCACAGCAATATTATGCTTCTCCAGCAGATCCTGGATCTCACACATCATGAGCTAAACATCAAATGCCTTGAGAATGTGGTGTCGCCAGAGGAAGCAAAGAAAGTGGAACTGAGCAGGAAGCAACAGCTTCATTTCTTGAGTTTTGAATGGTCTTGTTTTTTGTCTTCTTTGACACCTGATGGGACTGGTGAGGAAAAGGCTATGGCAGTTTTGGAACATTTCAGGCCCTATTACAATTTACAGTGCCTCTCTTTAAAAGGCTACAACGGAACCAGATTTCCTAATTGGGTTAACAAGATAGATGACACACTCCCAAATCTGGTGAAAATTGTATTGTCCAATATCAAATGGTGTGACCATATTCCTACATTGGGACATTTACCAAATCTACAGGAACTGGAGATTAATGATATGCCTCTGCTTCGGCATGCACGAATTGTACCATGCAAGAAGTTAAGACGGCTGACATTGGTTGGACTGCAAGACATCACTGTACTTATATTTTATGATTACAACTCAGAAACACAAGTAAATGATGTGCACGAGACAGGAGTACATGAGGTGGTATTATGTTGTGACTTCGATGAGGAAGAGAGAGAAACAAGAGATTCTCTTCCCATAAGTAAGCAAGTCAAAAGAAAGGCAGTGGCAGCAGGCCTTGTAGCAAAGGTTAAGGGTTGTTTAAAAGCTCCACGCTGTGGCACGTCGACAGAAACAAAGAGAATACACTACATTGGTGCTGGAAATGACGCACCTGCTGTCACCTGCAAGCCAGTACTAACTCCAGCTCCCTCTAAAGAAAGAAGAGAACAGGCAGCAGGCCCTACACTTGATTATTTGAAGATAGAAAGCTGTCATAATCTAAAACTGCATCCATATATCCCTATGTGCAAGGAGTACTTCGTCAAGAATAGCTTTCTCAATCTGGATAATATCGAGGAAGATGCCATAGGTATCCAAAGATATGATATGTTGCCTTTGAATCCCACATTCAAATCAAAAATGTGGATAGAGGACTGTGTTGAAAGACATGATGATTCTGTAAAATGGATTATGAAAGTAGTTACAAACACCAACGTGGAGGAGCTTTTTATCACTAGATGCTACATCATTGCCAGACCGCCCATAATAGAGGAGCGGCCTTTTGGAACCCTTCGGAAAGTCAAGATAACAGATTGCACGGGGCCGTTTCCTAAAATATTGGCTCTATTCACATCACTACAGGAAATTGAAGTCAATTCCATCCGCAACTCCTTCTGGCGTGACTCACTGCATAAAATGACCAGATTGGAAAAATTGACTACACCATCTCCTGAACTTCTTGTTTCAATGTTGTCCGGTTATCATCATATTCCGTATGTCAATACGAAGGAGGTAAATTGCCCCTATTTCCTTTTTTAAAAGAATTAAAATGTTTAATTTACTTCTTGGCCCCAGCACAGGAACATTGTCCAGAAAGCACCCAAAACTAACTTTATGTTCAATTTATCTCTCAAGATATTTCAGTTGGTCTAATCTACCATTTAGTAAGATTTTCCTTTCTTGTTTCTCCACATGTAAGTTGAATTTTAAGTTTCAATCTTGTAGGTTGAAAGAAATCATATTTTATGTTACAAAAATATATTATGAATGTTCACCATTAATTTTTAATAACTTAGGCGTCTATAATAAATTAATCCTACATACAAAATTGTACAAAAATTATGATGAAAATGTGAATGTATTTTTCTAACATAACTACATAAGTTATGATGTTTGGTACTGGAAAACATCTCAAGCAGCCCCCTTAGTTTAAATATATGCAATTCATGTACAAATCCCGCGCACCTTCTGAAAATATCTCCCAAGACTAAGCACAAAATTTATATACATTATTACCTCATTCTAAAACATAAGAATTCTTAGTTTATCCCAAGTCAAATTGTTTTAAGCTTGACCAATATAATAATTTTTTGTATTGAATGGGTGTTTTTTCAAACTTATGACAATTGAACTTTGGACAAACTCATGTTCCCTTGTATTTTAGGACGTCCATACTAATAGAGTAACCATTTGTGAAAAGACTTGTCCTAACCAAACAAAGCATAGCTTGCATTCTGTCCTATGCACATTAAATCATTAACCAACTGCCTCGTTTAGCCCTGTTTAGTTAATCCCCTTTCCAATGTGATTCGAGAGGATACAGGAGATTTTAACTTATAAGAAATTTATTAATCCTCCTCAATTCATTTTCATCCCTCTAATCCCTTCAAACCAAATAAATAGCATTAACAAAGTTGAAGGAAGGGTTTGTTTTCCTTATCCACAAAAGAATATCTTCACATATGTGTTTTTTTTTAAAAAATACCATTCAAAAAATAGATTTTTAAAATAACCTACCCTCAAAAGTATTTTAAAATATAATCCGTTTGGCCACACCTGTCCACTTGTCGCGAAAAAAAAAAACGCTACCATGCCACATGCATTGGCTCGGGAAATCTGCCACACTGGTGGCAGGTGCGTACAAAGCGTGCTCATGTCGTATCAGAGGGAGTGACGTGACAAAAACATAGTGTCATGCCATAAGGATTTGCCCAACAGGATCGATTCATTTCCCCAAAAAAAAAATAGTAATCAGACTTGAAATCCTACGAAACCGACATGTGCATTGTACATAGTGTAATGTTCCATTTTGGTGATATGCACAAAACCAAGCGTTATAATTTTTGAAATATCTAATTTGAAAGTAGGATGTATTAATGCTGCGACGAGAGAATGAGTTTCCCAATATTGGAAATAAATATTCAATCTATTATCCTTTCCTCAAATTTATTTAGGTTGAATATAAATATTTTAAGATTTTGATTGGGTTGCAGTATGATATGTAGTTGTTCCATTTTAACTATAATGACATCATCAATTGTTGTAAAATTATAGTTATTTAATTGAATTGTGCTAAAAAATATATCTAAGTTGGACTATTTATCAAAGTTTTTAATGATCGAATATTTAGATACTCTTAAGAAATTGTAAGATCTACTCGAATTTAATCAAAACTCTGACATGGATAAAAATTTCGGTGTGGTCATTCAATTTCGCTAACATACACGATAGCATTTGTATATGTTCAAAATCGCCAATATCACCATGGGAGTCGGATGGCTATCGTATGCATACTAATGTCGGTAGTAGTTTATTTAGTTTTAAATGTTGAATGTGGTACAATGCAGGTGGCTCTTTTTAGCGTAAGACCAAAGCGGAGTTGGGTGTACAGGAATCCACTTTTAATTTTTGACAGCTACAGGCAGCAGCTACATTGGAAAGAAGCACTGGAGGAGGAAGAATTAGAAAAACTAGAAGAAGAGGGAGACAAGAAAGAGGAGGAAGATCCCCTCAGGCACTGGGTTCACCGGAAAAAAGAGATGGAAGAGAATGAAACACAAGGGGAAGAGCACCCCCTACAGTTTACCACTGGCTCTGCCACTAATTGCTCCAATAACTTCTCCCTTCTATATCAATACCATGACTACAAAATTGAGCAGATAACTATCCAGAATCTTGAGCATGTGGAGAGAGCAGAGGAAGTAAGCGGGCAAGGCCAGTTGTCCCAATATCGGCAACTGCAGTCACTGAGTTTGATGTGGTCTAGCAGCAGTTTACCACAGGATTCAAGCATAGTTAATGACTTTCTGATTCTTGAAAAACTCCAGCCTCATGGGACCCTAAAAACACTTCGAATACAAGGCTATAGGAGTCGTACATTGTGCTCCTGGGTGATGGATATAAGTATTTCCCTTCCAAATCTTGTGAAAGTTGAGCTGTCTGACATGATATTGTGTGAGCATATCCCTTTATTAGGCAAATTAGCAAACCTGGAAGAGCTGTGCATCTCAAATATTCCTTGTGTCACCAAAGTTGATGCTGCTATATATGGAGACAAGACACCATTATTTAGGAAACTCAGAGAATTTACAATCAAGAAAATGAATGGCCTTGAGAAGTGGGAACTTCTTCAGTACTGTGTTAATCTGGAGCAACTGAGTATTCGTTCCTGTATCGACCTTACTACCTTGCCAGATAGCATCCGAAGCTGCCTCTTCCTCAGCAAATTAGAGGTACTAGAATGTTGGAATTTTTCTGCTTTACCAGAATGGATTGGAGAACTCGTATCACTGCGTGAGCTGTGTGTACATGCTGCCAAACTCGAGCGATTGCCCCAATCCATTCAAGACCTCAGTGCTTTGGAGAAGCTGGTCCTTAAGAAGTGCAACTACAGACTCCGCAAACGTTGCACATCAGGAGAGGACAAAGATAAGATAAAACACATTGGAAGTGTAGATATAACTCAGGTAAATTACTCTGCATGTCTATATGTATGACTTATATTCAGCTGTACATAAAATAATAATTCGGCCATCCCTTTTATTTCTTCTTGTCTTTGAAAATGCAGAGCCCTTTTCTCTTGGTCCGTTCAAATGATATGTTTATGGAGAGGATTTGTAGTCCCCAGCTTATTGAAATACATATTGTGTGTTCTAAATACGATAAAGTATCCTCGCTTGATGTAAAAAAGCTTCACCCTTATGACTCGCTCGAAATACTTAGCTTAAAGGGATATTATGGTGCATATAACCCTCTTTGGATGTCATCACTCCCAAACCTTGTGAAATTAGAGCTCACTAGTGTGGTACTTGAACATATCCATCTGGATCAGTTACCAAACCTTGTGAAATTGGAGCTCTCCAGTGTGGGATTTGAACACCTCCGTCTGGATCAGTTACAGAGCCTCCAAGAGCTACACATTTCACGGGTACAGAGCATAGGGTCAAAAGTCTGCATCTGGTGCACAGAACCACTTAGAAAGCTCAGAAGAATTACAATGTCCGAATTAACCAACCAGGGGTTGCAAATATCCATGGAGCGGCAGGGTCATAGCAATGAGAATTTGTTTCCAGGCCTTCAAGATCTGGAGATACACTGTTGTTCTATGTTGAGGTTTGAACCATCAATCCCAAGGAGTGGCAGGTACATCTTATCAGGCAGGAAAGGACAACCAGGCCAAGACATGTGTCCGTCTTTTCATCGAATCATGGGGCCATCCATCCCTGCCTCATTATACAAAATGGAGATCAGGTATAGCAGAGGGTTTTCATCCACATCCTGGAACGGTCTACGACACTTTGACATCAGGGAATTGATTATAGACGACTGTTATGATGATATACCTTTGCCAGAGAGTATTCGGGGATGGAGATCCCTCCGGAAACTCGAGATATTGAACTGTGACGAAATTACGGCGCTGCCAGAGTGGCTGGGCGAGATCACCTCGCTCCGGGAGCTCAAGGTGGAGACTTACTTTATGACAACTTTACCTGCATGCATCCAACAGCTCACCGGATTGCAGACCTTGACCCTTTTAAACTGTGGACCAGTGCTTGAGAAGAGATGCAAATCTGGAGAGGATAAGAACAAGTTGGCACATATTCCAAATGTGACTATATTATAGCGGATGAAAATAATGGAAAGTATCAACTGTAGTATAGACTGAGATAACTCCCCACCATCATCGGCGTCCATGGATGCTTAATATTCGAATCCGGTAAGAGGTTTATCATTTCTCCTGTTTCCCCCTGAATTATTGCCAACAAAATGAGGTGCAAGCCTATGCTTTAATGTGGATCATTGTTAAATGTGATGGAGAAATTTTTTAACACTTTTCAGGACCTTGAGTTGAGTCGGAGGGATGCCATGGGCTTCATTCCTGCTCAGTTACTCCAAGCCGGTGAGCGGTGAGGACCCTCTCATTTCTTTCCCCCTGTTCACGGTGAATTGAAATGTTCAGTTGATAAGAGCTGAACGCTTATATTGAATAAAGATCCCATATAGAGTATATATAATTCGCTGTAGATATCCTTTCTTTGTGCTCATGTTTGCTCCTCCTGTTGTTAATGAGTTGCAAGTGTAGGTTTGTTTGCATCCAATCATGAATCTTGGCCCTCCTGTCCTATATATGATTATTTACCTGTTCACAATAGTGCTTGTAAGTGTCTCTCATCACTCATGGTTGATGAAGTAGAAGCATAGATTGATTTGCGTCGTATCATGAATTTTGACCCTGGTCTGTTCAGATTTTGAAATGTGACTGAACTGATGTACTAGAAAGCAGGTTGGTGCCAAAAGTGAGGCCTCCCGTGCTTTCTGCAAAGGACCAAGCATCCACATGCTTACTTTGTTTTCCATGCACCTCTCATCCGGCCTTGTTTAGTTCGTGAAGGGAAAAATTTCGCGACACTGCAGCACTTTCGTTTGTTTGTGGTAATTATTGTCCAACCATGGACTAACTAGGCTTAAAAGATTCATCTCGTCAATTTCGACCAAAATGTGCAATTAGTTTTTATTTTCGTCTACATTTAATACTTCATGCATGCGTCTAAAGATTCGATGTGACGGAGAATCTTGAAAAATTTTGGGTTTTTGGGTGGAAGTAAACAAGGCCTTAAAATTTTTCCCCTTCTGTATCAATCTTGTCCAGCATCAAAGAAGGGACTGCACGCTGACCTGCAGCATGCTATCAATATATATCCACAATTCCATACCGAAGCAGCCTGAATGGATAGTGAAGAGCTGAAATTGCTAATTGTAACGGAAACATGCTTTGCTATATATTTTTCGCGGTGAAGAATGAAGGACGAACCAGTGTGTCGTATTTACCTCTTGATGAGGGCTTGAATTTTAACCGCATGTGGTGGTTGATTCTTCTTCGCCACTGGACACTGGTGTAGTGTGTTTGCCTGTACTTCGTACAGTGCATGAATGCCTGGCTATAGCATGTTGGTTTTTTGTTTTATTTCTAAAATATATGTAAGTTATTTAAGTACTACTTCAGTTTCAAATTATAAGGTAGTTTGGCTTAGTTGATAAGCGCATAAAGGGTCAGAAGAAAGGAAAAGTCCGTCAGAATAGCCAGAGAGATTAAGCAAGCAATCTTGAAATCTCTGAAACATAGCAATGGTCAAGGGATCACATCTCTACAAGTTAATCAGGCATTGCATCTGCTCTCCTGGGCATGCATGCGCTCTTCCAACTGCTGCGCACACGCTATACTAGCTTGCTTGGCACATCGCAACGGCTATTTGTGAACAAGACAGCATGGGTAGATCATATAATAATGATAGCAGCTAGCCATGCTCTGGTAGCAGCTTGTGCCTTGTCCACAGGGGTGCGGTTTAGAAATCCCTTTAACAGTTCCTTTATTCATCCTAAAATAATTGATAAAAATATAGATTTAGCTCTAACTGATACATACTAAAAATATCTTACACTATTTGTAGCTCTCTCTTTGAGGTATTTCTGGATCCGCCACTGCTTGTCCAAGTACTTTATTCAGGGTGTCAAGACGATGGCCCAGCGGTGCAGTAGCGGCAACCAGCGCCGACCATGAAGGCGACCGTCTCGTCATTCGTGGTGCCCGACTTGGAGTCCAGTTGACGCAGCCACGCAGAGATCAAGGATCCCGCGCACAGATGGAAGGTGCTTCGTGATTTCTGGGTAGAGTTCATGATATATGTTGCAACGTCAGAGGATACTAGGGCACAACTAAAAACTTAGGTGAATTCATCACACATCTTTGGGTTTTGCTTTACTCTTTGGGTTTTGGCGTTGGTATTTCCTTTCGGAACATATTTTTTTGACCTCATTTTTCAGTACCTATAGAGCGGGGCTTGGGGCTCGTAGACGATATTATTAGTTATTTTTGAGGTGGTAGAACACTAGCTGACGGTGGAATTTAATTTTTACAGACGGTTTTAATTAAAAACGCCTGTAAAAATAAATTGGCGGGCCCAACTCAAAAACCGCCTGTGAAAATCAATTTTCACAGGCGTTTTTCCTAATAGGAGGTTCTCTTAAAAAACCACCTGTAAAAATCATATCTGTACAGGTGGTTTCTTAAGAAATCCGCCTGTAGAAATAATTTCAAGTTGAATTTTTTGAGTTTTTCAAATGACCTCGTTTGAAAAAACTATCAAAATAAAAGTTGTAGATCTCGAAAAGTTATCAAACTTTGTAGTTGATAATTTTTTCATTTGAAATCATCTTGTCGTCAAAAACTACGTTTGAATTTCTCAAATTTAAAATTTAAATTTTGTAAATGACCTCGGATGGAGAAACTACCAATATAAAAGTTGTAGATCTTGAAAAGTTATGAAACTTTGTAGTTGACAACTTTTCTATTGGAATCCATTTAGGGCCTCAAATAATCAATATATGCTCGGTTTAGGAGAATATGTGGGGAACTAAACTCTAATATAGTCATGAGTGATAGGTGGAGTGGTAGAGGAGACTACGCGCAAGGGCAAGGTCTTAGGTTCGAATCTCACCAGCCGCGAAGCACGCGATTTTACACGGAAAAAGCGAGATGGGTGGGCGATTATCCAGTGGGGCCTTCCCTGTAATTAAATCTTTTTTTCTATTTTTAAAAGTCGATTTTGTATTTTCTATAAAAACATTTCTACAGGCGGGTGGCATAATTGAACCGACGATTCACATAACTGAACCGCCCGCCTGTGAAAAAGTTTATTTCCACAGGCCAATAGCGCAGGCGGTTCGTCAATCTGCCTGTAGAAAGAGGTTACGAACCGCCTGTATAGTACCTCTGTGTACTGGTGGAAAACAAGTCCATGGTTGAGGAGGCTTTTCTCTATGTGTCATTAAAAAAGATGGTCCCTTTCTTTATGCCATTAAAAAGTTAGGGCGAATCTATATGCCATGACAATTATTTTTTGCCCCCCGAGCCATTCTGTCCTATCACGTCGGTCCGACTAGAAAAAATATCCAAAATGCCCCTTATCTTCTTCCTCTCCTTCTCATTTTGCTCAGCCGGCCTCCACCTTGGACGACGGCAACTGGTGGTGGCCGTGGCCCCCGTTGCTCGACGCTGGCAGGGACTACCCGAATGGGACGTCGCTGCAGGAGCGCCGGTGCATTTTGCGTGGGCCCTGCTGCTGCTGCGCCACGTGGTCGATGGCCTCCATGCACACGTCTCTGCGCTGCAGCGCCGCGAACGCCTGCGACAGCGTCGGTGGCAGTCCCAACGCCGACGGCCTAGTCAGCTTGGCGCTGCCCTGCTCGGCCAAGAATGCCGCCATCGCAGCGACATCCCCGCGCCTGCTGCATCATCGCGGCCACCTGAGTGTCGCCGATGCCGTTCATGCTGCGGCGAGCGCGGCCTGCACGCAGACGCCCGCACTCCACAATTTCCCGCTGCTCATCCACATAAGGGCTTGTTTGCATGTAGTCGGATTCACATCAATCCACGTATGTTGGGATGGGTTGGAGTGTAACTTAAACTAAATTCCACCTCAATCCACCTCAACCCATGTGGATTGAGTTAAATACAACAACATCCAAACAAGTCCTAAAGCGTCAGGGACGACGTCGGTGGCGTGGCCGTGGCAGCAGCGGACACCTCGGCTAGGCTCGCCCCAAGCCCCAGCGTGCTCTCCAAATGGCTAGAGATGGAGCTCGCGGGCGTTCGCTATAAGCTCTGCTTGCCAGCGGCAAGGCAGAGGGCACATCCGGTGACCGGTGGCGGGCCGGGTAGGGCTTTCGCTGTGAGCTCGTTGGGTGGGGCCGCGCGGCCGGTGGCTGGTCATGTGGGGTGTACCGGAGGAACGTTGCGCTGGTTGAGACGTTCAACTCCATAAGCAACGGCGGGTGCAAGCTGGCCGACAACAAGTTCGTCGACTTGACGAACCACAAGTTCAGGGCCGTATTCTCTTTCTCTCTGAAACTATGAGCTTGCATCGTCAGTAATAATAGCATCACAGCAAGCATCAGTTACTGTTGCGGCCTTCGAGAGAAAGGAAGAAGGTTGCGTGGCTGACGAACGGGCCTAAGGGTATCTAAGTCATTTGGTTGTGCTGTTACCTACCGTTAGGAGCAAAATCGGACGGAATGATATAGTGGGCAAAAGAGATAAGTGTCGTAGCATAGAGGTCCACTCCAACTTTCTAGTGACATGAAGGAAGAAACCATCTTTCTTAATAGCACACAGAAAAAAGCCTCATGGTTGAGCTGACCAATTTAAGGAAGGCCCTATGGTCCGACTGAGTCGTCACCAAGCAGCGCGCCGAACCTCTCTCCGCTCGAGGAAATTAGAAAAAGGTTCAACTTTAACAAAATTCCGATTTTCCTTCCTCAACTGTAAAATTGGCAAAATCATCTCTCTCAATTTTTCAAATCGTATATTTTACCTCCGTGGAGCGGTTTCGAAGACTGTTTGCTACTGTAAATAGTTGTTTTTGCTACAGTGACTATAGTTTTGTCTTTTTCTTTTATTTATTTATTTCGGCTAACTCTTTTATTTATTTATTTCGGCTAACTCTTTAAAAAATATAGTAAATCATAGAAAAAAATATAAAATAGAAAATCCAATTTTGTTGGACTCCGCATGAACATATCTATACAGTGAACATATAAAATAGAAAATTAGATTGCATGTTTTATGATTTTTCTGTTATTTACTATGATTTTTTAAAGATTCAATGAAATAAATAAAAAAGAAAGAAAAAGACAAAAATTTTATAGCAAAAACTTTATATTAAAGCATACCATATTATATGTTCACTACAAGAACATATAACAAACTAGGAGCATATATAGATAGATCATAGAACATCACAAAAATAAATCATATAACATCACAAAAAGTGCAGTGCATCTATTATATGCTACGTGGATATCACAAAAATAAATTATAGAACATTACAAATATACTACACGAACATCGCATGAATACCCAAACCTAATCATGGACCATCTATTATATGTTATGTGAACATCCATAAATAAATTACAGAACACCATAAATATATTATGCGAACATCACAAGTATCTCATCCAATATAGGAAATAAAAAGTAAAACATGAACATGGAAATTTTGAAATAATTAGTGAGAGTAAAATAACAACAAAAAAGGAAAACAAATTTCCAATATTATGGAATATATAAAAAATAACTAAAATAAAAGGAAACATTAATAGAAGGTAGACAAAACACAATGAAGGCAACAATGAAAAAATAAAAAAACACATAATTAATTAGAATGAAATATAGATAAAGATTTATAAAATTTAAAAGAATGAAAATAAGAAAATCTACTAAAAATAGAAAAAAAAAGAGAAATAATAAATAGAATAGAAGAAAGAATAAAAAAGAAGCTAAAAATAAATACATGAAAGAAATAAATATGTAGAATAAACAATAAAATAAAGATTGAGAAGGTAGAGAAAATATAAATATAATAAAATATCGTTGAGAACAAAAAAAGAAAAAAGAAATAGAACGCAAAAAAAACAAAAGAATACATACCTCGGATATTGGATGGAGAGACACCGAGCTCGTAGAAACGTAGATGGGCCAAGGCGCAATGAAAATAGATCGGCTGCGCTCGCGCTCATGGGAGGATTTGGTCCGACTACTCGGCAGCGATGGTTGCGGCAATTCTAAGACTTCATTTCGTGTCGACATTATGGATATCGGTTCTGAGCTTAGCAGCGCGAGTACGGGAACGTGGGCACGTTCGCGGAACGAGGACATCGCTGGATCGGATGCCGTCCCAACAAGCGACGGAACGCGACTCGCTGGCGATGGTTCGTGTTCTCATCGGCTGCTCGGACGTCGAGCTTCCTCTCACGCAGCGCCCCATGGCTAGAAAGCACCGCAGCGTTGCTGCTTCCTCTCTGTAACGCTGCTTGGCTCTCGCTGCCTGTCTTGTCTCGCCGTGCCGCTGTGACCGTGCGCTCGTATGTCTCGAGTCTCGTGGTCGTGCATCGGTGTATGGCAGCGGCGACCAGCTGCCTTGCGTTGCGTGGCGTTGCGTCGTGCCCATGCGTGGTGGCAGGGGCAAGCTGCTGTCAGCTTCCCAAGATAGGCGATGGGTGCATGGGCTTTAATGTGGGCCTAGGGTTCAATAAGTGATGGCTCAATATAATAAGACAAAAAAAAACAAATGATAGGAAAAATTGTAACACACACGGGAGTTAAACTCGGCACATATCAGAATGACTCTTATCTTGCATGCAACAACTATCACGTCCCCAACACGTCCCGTAAGAAGTTGGTACGCGTCCCTCCAGTTAAAGGAACGAATCAAAGCTGTATACCCCACAACTTTTGAAGATGTTATATCACGTACCACATTTTCGTACCACGTACTTTACGTTCCAAGAACATGGCTGCTAAGGTTCTGAGTCGGAGTCACGCCGGATCCCAACCGGGTCATGGCTAGGTTAGTTTCTGCCCATATAGCCGAAGAGAGAGGGATCCGGAGCGTCGCCGCCTCCCATCAGGTCTACAATCTGGCTTCTGACATCACATCCACATACAATCCGGTCGAAATTTGAGATGGCCAGCCGGTGAAATCAAGGCGGATCAAGCCAGCTCCGTTGACGGCGAGAACCCTGCTAATGCGGTGGAGGTGGCGGCGGCCACTGCCACCACTTACGGAGATGATGGCGAAGGGGCTCCGGCCACAAGGGCGTTGGGCGGCATGGTGAAGAAGCGGATGCCAGATACGGAGGTTCAGTCTATCCTCTTTCGGGAGAGGAGGGAGTTCACGCCCGATACTTCTAACATGTCGGAGGAAGAAGTCGAGATCATTCGCGGGGGCATTGAGGCGTTCAATATCCTCTTCAGACCCAGATCTGAATCCCCCTTGCCTTGATCTACCATTCCATGGGGTTTATGGATAGGTTCTGCTACTTCCTCACATTCTTGTGGATTCGGAGTTCCGCGCGCGCCCCTATAGCTGCCAACCCAGGATCCACTGCCATGGCCGCCCCTACACCTAATGCTATCTGCAATGTTGTTGTCGGTCCCACCGTGCACCTCGGCGCGACCAAGACCAATGAGCAGCTGATGGAGGATGAGTTTCTAGTCCTCGTCGAGGATGTCATGGAAGGCGAGGATGAGGTTCGATACGCGGACGACGTTGCGGCTCCTACGACGGCTGCATAGAGTCCCTTTTTGTCGTTGGCGCCGATGACACCAGATCCTGATGACGCGGCCACCTCTGGCTGCATCAACGTCGGAGCTACGATGGGCACCTCCACGATGCGTGCGGTCATCCCCGGCCTCGCTGTCATAGGCTCCTCCCTCTCCCCATCGGCAACTCCCTTCCTAAGGCTCTTCGTTGGTCACAGGATGGCTACGACTGCTCCAACGAGGACCACTCCCTCGATAAGTGTAAGCCAAAGGCTCCCTCCTTCGTCGACGTTGTCTGCCAGTAGTCCCATTTGGCCTCCCCTCTTCCTTTCCGGGCACGACTGTGTTCTATTGTGGTTTGGGGCCCTGACTGTGCTGCCGTAGGGAAGTGTGGCCCTGGTGGAGGCAGAGAGGCCATCGAGCCTTACAAGCGTCGTTGGCGTCGGCTGCGTCCGTAGCTCATCCTTGGGCTACCTAACCAGGTTGCGTGCGATGTCGCCCAGCACGTGCCAGTCCATTAGAGGTTTGGGCCTCGGGTGGCCGTAGGCTCTCTGTGCCGCTCTCAACTCTTGATGCCGATGGTTGGCCGATGATGCTGGTTTCTAGGCCTTTGGTTGGTTTGGAGGAACGAAGGCTAGCTCCAACATGCTCGAAACGACGGGGGCGAGGTGCATTTCGGAGGACTTGTGTAGCAAGTGCTTCAACTGCCTCTCCTCGTCGCATCGAGTAGCAACCTACAAGTTGCCATCGCGCTGCCTGCACTGCCGGCGTCTCGGGCACCTTGCGCGTCATTGCAACCGACCGCGCCATGGCAGCTCGGTGCCCAAGGGCAACGGTGGTCATCAAGCCCATCACTCTGTTTGTGTTGCAGATGGTGTCGCTATGGGTGTAGCTCGGCCTGCGACCCATGGTGATTCTTTTGACTACGGTGGTGTCCGTGGTCGGAGGCATCAAAAGTGCAAGCGGAAGCATAAGCTACCTATTGTGCAAGTGCAACCGAGGGAGTCACGAGTTGGCACAGGTTATTAGAAGGTAGCCATGGCTAACACTGCCCGCCACGGCTATGTCACCTGCCAACCACGGCGAGCCACGTCGTGTTGGGATGTCCACTAGGATCCTTTCTGATGTTGACCTATCGATGATACCTTTGTGCTTTGATGTTGGACAAGTCAGTCGGAATGTTGCGAATGATCTGATGTTGGTGGAGCTCATCGCGTCGCTCTGTGTCATCCAGACAGCTACAGCCCCAGCATTGGTGGTCGCGTCTCCTGGACGTGTTCATGTTGTTTCCTCAGAGGACGAAGGACCTGGACTGTTGACTTTACCCAGGCATAGTTGTGGCCCACCGCTGGTGGATGAGCTACCATCGGGTGGCTTTGGGGATGGCATAGTAACACTACGCAGTCTTTCATCGAAGCTTTCAAACGGCCGCTTCAACAGCCGCTGATTGCATCCCCACCAAGGCTATGCATCACCAAAGATCTCAAGATTGCCGTTGATAGCGATTTCCTCCCCAAGCGCAACGCTCGGTTAGCTGCTAAGAGTAAGTTCAGAGTAGCAAAGCCGGATGCCTAGACAAGAAAAGTGCTCATGAAAAAGCTCGGGCTTGAGGTCAAGACGGACAAGCCCGATGAGACGTCATTTGAGGAGTTTAGGAGGTTGTCGCCAGAACACCGCTTCATATAAGGCGGGAAGTCATGAAGGCTCTCTTTCTGGGAAGATGCTTTATTCGTGGTCTGGTGAGGGACGTTGAATAGGCCAAGCGATTCTACGCTTTGCCTAGATGTATTCACGATCGCATTCTATAGTGCCATATAGTTCTTAGATTGTGTTGTAATCGCTAGACTCTTGCTCTAGCTTGTTGGCCTTCTTAACTGGTCCCGTATGTTATTGTCTTGTCAGCGGGTATGAAACAATGAGAGCTCATTGATATCGTGTAACTTTTAAATTTTCTTATCCTTTTAATGAAAAACAGGTTATGACCTATTCGCGAAAAAAATCTGTGCTACTTTAACGATCATGTGGATCTGGCTAATGGGCTAGGTCAGGCAATCAAGGCCCTGTTTAGATTGGAGATGAAAATTTTTAAAACTAATAAAAAACAAATTACATAGCTCGTCTGGAAACTGCAAGACAAATCTATTAAGCATAATTAATATGTCATTAGCACATGTGGTGTAGCACTTAAGGCTAATCATGGACTAACTAGGCTTAAAAGATTCGTCTCGCGATTTTCAACCAAACTGTATAATTAGTTTATTTTTTATCTACATTTAATGTTTCATGTATGTGTCTAAAAATTCGATGTGATGAATGAAAAATTTTTAGATGGGGAACTAAACAGGACCCAAATAGACCCATTTGGTCATTTGGTCCACGCAATCAAACATGTCCAGAATTGGTGCACTTAGGAAGAAGTCCACTTCAGTCTCTCAACTTTTGCAAAAGTCTGTTTTTCATCCCTGAACTTTAAAACCGGGTAAAATACATCCCTCAATTTTTGAAACCATGCATATTACATCCCTGACATGTTATGAGCGGTTTTGAAGGCAGTTTTGTCTTTTTTATTTTTATTTATTTTGGTTAAATATTTGTAAAATTATAGTAAATCACATAAAATTCATAAAATAGTAAATCTGATTTTGTTGGACTCTAAATAAGTAGATCTACATAGTGAACATATAATATAGTACACTTTAGTACAAAATTTTTATTGTAGCTTTAGATATGTGTTTTTCTATAATTAATTAGAATAATTCATAGCTATAGTTTGTATG
>Ga0182004_10000531_pt1 | contig 23730 bp, 18 predicted proteins | sample Sormic07211540_1_FD_120479 | JGI IMG/M metagenome (GOLD analysis project Ga0182004, IMG submission 120479) | Endophyte microbial communities from Sorghum bicolor roots, Mead, Nebraska, USA - 072115-40_1 MetaG | ecosystem: Host-associated > Plants > Roots > Unclassified | place: USA: Nebraska...
CGTTGATTTACAAGCAAACTGTATAATTAGTTTTTGTTTTCGTCTAAATTTAATATTCCATGCATGTGACACAAGATTCGATATAACGGGAAATCTTGAAATTTTTTAGAAACTAAACAAGGCCAAAGCATGACTGAGGGAGTTGGTTGGGGGAGGCGGGGGGGCCCTCTCTCAGGTCCGTAGTCCCTGCCTGCTATCGCTGCGTCGTTCCAGTGGTGGTCGTCTACGCCGGTTGCTGGCCGTCACGGTCGTGCTCTCCGTCGCGCTGTCCGTGAGACACGTTGAAGGTAGTTGACGTCCCACTTCCATCTTTTTAGGTGTAGAGATTTCGCTAATATAGTACTTTTGTTTGTTTATGGCAAATATTATTTAATTATAGACTAACTAGAGTTAAAAGATTTGTCTCGTTATTTACAGACAAACTGTGTAATTTGTTTTTATTTTTGTTTATATTTAATGCTTTATGCATGTGCCGCAAGATTCGATGTGACGAAAAATCTTGAAAACTTTTTAGTTTTTGGAGTGAACTAAACAGCCTCAGAGGGTGTTTGGGCCTTGTTTAATTTCCAAAATATTTTGCAAAATTTTTTATATTTCTTATCACATCGAATCCTGTAGCATATGCATTGAACACTAAATATAGATAAAAGAAATAACTAATTACATAGTCTACCTGTAATTTGCGAGACGAATCTTTTGAGCCTAGTTAATCCATGATTGGACAATATTTGTAAAATAAAAATGAAAGTGTTATTGTTCATACTTTGTAAAAATTTTTGGAAGTAAACAAGACCTTGATTTGGGTGTAAAGTTTAACATGTAATATAACAGTTTTATCTTATTTGTCAATTATTATTCAATTATGGACTAATTAGATTTAGAAGATTCATCTCTTAAATTACTGTTCAACTGTGTTTTTAGTTTTATAAATAATTTATATTTAATACTCCATTCTAAACTTTCGATGTGACGGTAAAGTTTAACGGGTAAACCAAACGGGACCACCATTGGCCACACACTACAAACTGCAGTGTGAGCAACCGAGCTGTCCAGCCCCTACACGCTGAAGACTGAGGCAGTCCATAGTGAGGACTGAGGAGGGGTTTGGTCGTTTAGACACGAGGAGAGGGTTTTAATGAGCATTGCTAGTGTTTCTTCTCTCTCTTCTTGCTTGGTGCTTCCCTTTCTTCTCTAGCCTCGCAAAGTCGCAGCACTCTCGCCTCCCTCCTGGGGCGGCGCAGCCGCGGCGGGCGCGTAGTGCACCTCTCTCTCCCGGTCTCCCCCCTGTTTCCCTCGCCATTAATTTGCAGCCTGCAATCCCGGTAGCGCGTCGCTGCGCGCCTGCGCCTGAAGGTTCGGTCTTTGGCTCCCATGGGCGGTGGACGCAACTAGCCTTTCTTTCTTGGCGGTTCTTGACGCCTTGTGGGGGTGAGGGAGCGCCGAGGAGATTCGAGGGAATGGGGGTGGCGCGGAGGGAGGAGCACCGGGCGGCCGCCGCCGCGTTCCTGTACGCGGTGACGGTTCTTGGGGTGTTGGCGGGCGGCGCCGGCGTCCGCGCTTTTGAGGACGGCACTGCGGTGTACATTGTCACCATGAAGCAGTCGCCGGTTTTCCACAGGCGCCTTACCTTGGAGAAGTTCGGGAGCAGCAGGGTTGCTACTGCCGTCGGCCGCGGCCGCGGCGGCGGCGGAGGGGGAGGAGGAGGAGCAGCAGGAGGAGCAGGAGACACCCCGACCACCAGCGTCCTCACGAAGCCGAGGTGGGCAACAGTTCTTTTAATCGAACTTTACTGATTGTTTTTGTTTTTTTGTTCGACAGTTATTATATAGTCTGCATTTTGTCCCTTCGGCGTTTCTGATGTGATATGCAAAATTTGACGGAGTTTGAGCTTTCTTGATTGTGCTGTAGTGGAGATGATTGAGTTGCTCCATTGCTCATACTTGTAGTCTGCCGACAGCTCGTTTCGCTGCTGCAAAATTGCTGGTTACTTTGGGGGTGTCGGTATCTCTAGTTAGACTATTGTCGGTGCCTGGGCTGCCGTTGATACATAAATACATGTAACCCCTTTTTCATGGTATCATCCTAAGCAGAAGATGGACCTTGGTTCAAGTTGGAACTTGTGCTATTTATTCCTATGGTTTTCAGAGTATTTTATTCCGATGATTTCTGGCCCCTATTGCATTTTTTTTCCTTGATGGAATGATGCAGAAAGACCAGTGAACAATTTTCATCATTCAACCTTTTCTGACATATCTGTTCCTTGTATTGCATCAATGTACAAAATTCTCATACTAAGATGGAATTGGAGAATGTCTCCCCTTTGCTCCTTTTGTTTGTCTGTGATATGCTAAAACGAAAGCATGACTTTCAATCAGTTGCATTTTCCCTAAGTCTGTGGCCACTGGCGTCTCCTGAATGTGTTTTACACTTTTACTCTCACTAATGCTCATTCTATGATCATGCAGACAGGGTTCACCCAAACCTATGAATTATGGCTCTTATATTGTTCACCTCCAAAATGCACTATTGAAGAGGACTCTAAGGGGAGAGCATTATATAAAGCTGTACAGCTACCGCTACTTGATTAATGGTTTTGCTGCTGTGATCACTCCTCTGCAGGTATCCTATTTCATGTATATTATTCAGATTATTTGATAATAGACAGACGATAACATGACACTACAAGTTCAAAAGCGACCTATTTACTTTATGGAGAAAAGGCTCTGAGACTAAGCACCAAAGGGTTGGATGACTTTTGTTATTGAATTCTGCATCAATATGATAAAAATAGGGGAATTCATGACAGTTTGTACAGTGTTGATATGCAATGCTGCCCTGGTTGATGTCACTTTTTACGCTTAAAACCATTGTTTACTCAGGACTTACTACATTAATATTTTTTTCATTTCTTAATTCTTGTTTTGTGGAATTACCAGTTCATTTAAAGATTATTTGGATTTATCCACCTCTTATTGAGTTCACTTGTTTTCTGCTTGTACTGAAAGGCAGATAAGCTATCTAGGAGAAAAGAAGTAGCAAATGTGATGCTGGATTACTCAGTTAGGACAGCAACAACTCATACCCCTGAATTCCTTGGACTGCCACAAGGAGCCTGGGTTCAAGAAGGTGGTCCACAATTCGCGGGTCAGGGTGTCGTCGTTGGTCTCATCGACACAGGAATAGATCCAACCCACCCTAGCTTTGCAGATGATCTATCAACTGATAGTTATCCAGTACCTGCTCACTACTCTGGCATTTGTGAGGTTACAAATGATTTTCCATCTGGATCCTGCAATAGAAAGCTTGTGGGGGCTCGGCATTTTGCAGCATCTGCAATAACTAGAGGAGTCTTCAATGCGTCTCAAGATCTTGCTTCACCATCTGATAGTGATGGCCATGGGACGTAAGTACTAAGTAGCTCCTTTCGAAGTTGCTACCTAGACAAATTTACCCCTCTACTGATATTCTGATACTGGGTCTATTGTACTTGGATGTGGTAGCTCCTAGTTGTGCAGACATGCAAACACATTTTTTTGGTTGCACACCTGTATGCCATAGAATTTTTTATTGTTTGATTATCAGACTGCATTTCTATTTTCTAATACTAGATCTGAATACTAGACTTCACATGCCATCATGTAATAATTCTTCATAAACATAAGTTCCCTATTATGTACTTTCTCAACAGGAGTTTATGTTATAGAAGATTGATTATGTTATTTTGTAAGAGATCATTATCAGATAAGATGTAGAAATTCTGCTAGAATTGTTATTTCTTTCTTTCAGATCAGCTATTGCTGCATATGGAAGCACTCCCTTGGATGGATGCATTTTTAGTTCTAATTAAAACCAAATGCATTGAAAAAGAAATAAAAAACCATGCCATAGGAATCATGTGGTATTACTTGAATAAAATTTTCCTCTGATTCTAAGATTTGTGCCTACAGGCATACAGCATCCATTGCTGCTGGAAATCACGGAATTCCTGTTGTTGTGGCTGGCCATCAATTTGGAAATGCAAGTGGCATGGCTCCTCGTGCACAGTAAGATCATTGCCCTCTGCTTTAGGAATGTAGCTCTGATGCCCTCTGCTTTAGGAATGTAGCTTCGATTTATTTCCCAAATTAATATAATAATTTGTTTCTTCAGCATTGCTGTCTATAAAGCTCTTTACAAAAGCTTTGGTGGTTTTGCTGCTGATGTAGTGGCTGCAATAGATCAGGTATTTGTTCTGCCATTTAGCTTCTTATAATCTGTCAGTTAAAGCACAAAAAAACAGTTCCATCTCTCAATATAACGTTAACATCATTTGACAAACTTATGCTAGTTAATTTGGCATCAGACAACAGTACCATGGAAAAGGGCTGAATCTATGTTTAGAGTTCAAGCAATGTGAATGCCCAAGTTTATTAATATGTCAGAGTCAGACAAATTCTAATAGGTTTTAGGTAAATATTTATGTTGAATTTTATAAAAGACCTACTAACCCACTAGAAGCTATTAGAGATACAGTTGTAGCTAACTTGACTTGTACTCCAAGATTGTATCTCTCTCTCTCTCTCTCTCTCTCTCTACACACACACACACACACACATGAATGAAAGGTAACCCCACCCCCGGTGAGGTGATTTCCCAAATTCTACAGAAACATTGCGAAATGCAAAATGCTGCAGTAGACAAACCTGCATGTTGACATGCAACACAAAATAACTCTCTACATTGCATTTACAGGCAGCTGAAGATAATGTTGACATCATCAGTTTGTCCATTACTCCTAATCGGAGGCCACCTGGACTCGCAACATTCTTCAATCCAATAGATATGGCACTCCTGTCAGCTGTAAAAGCTGGCATATTTGTGGTGCAAGCTGCAGGAAATACTGGCCCGTCCCCTAAGAGCATGTCTTCCTATAGTCCTTGGATATTTACTGTTGGAGCTTCTGCCCATGACAGGGTATACAGCAACTATGTTGTACTTGGCAACAATTTGACCATTCAAGGAGTTGGTCTTGCCCGTAAGTTCTTTTGAAGTAATTTTCTATACAAATATAGTTACCTCTATATAACTGTAACCTGTACTGACTAAATGCAAATACAGCTGGAACGGATGGTGATTGCATGTATACTTTAGTTGCTGCACCGCATGCACTGAAGAACAATACAGTCAGTCCTACTGAAATGTCCCTTGGGGAGTGCCAAGATTCAAGTCGCCTAGATGCAGATTTGATAAGAGGAAAGATACTAGTGTGCAGCTATTCTATAAGATTTGTGCTTGGTCTTTCTTCTGTGAAACAAGCTCTAGATACAGCTAATAATGTCAGCGCCGCAGGAGTTATATTCTATTTAGACCCATTTGTTCTTGGGTTCCAGCTGAACCCAACTCCAATGCACATGCCTGGACTTATAATACCATCATCTGATGACTCTAAGGTAGGACAGCCAAGAGCTAATGCTGCAGCCCAATTATTCTTATTCTTTCCTCCTTTTCTGTGTATTTTTTTGTTTTGCTGACAATTGGCTCAATCTGATAACTAATTGATCCAGTTTCTCGAATTTTGTTCACTTTTGTTCAAACCATTTCAGCAATTGGTCTGCTGTAGTTAGTTCTATGCCTTTTATTCTGTCTATTTTGGGCTTCATGTTGACTGTCATATGCTTTTAAGTTGATACATACAGAAGCTGACATTCGATACACAATCACTATGTTCTTAATGTAAACCTACCCTTTCTCAGCAAAAAACTTGTAGTTGCAATGTTCTTCCTTGCTGAATAATTGTAGCACAATATTGCAGGTATTTCTCACTTACTACAATGACTCCCTAGTGAGAGATGAGACATCAGGCCAAGTTGTTAGCTTTGGCGGAGTTGCTAAAATATTAGGGGGTCTAAATCCAAATTATGGAAATTCTGCACCAAAAGTAATGTTCTATTCTGCTAGGGGTCCTGACCCTGAGGACAATTCACTGTCAAATGCTGATATCTTGAAACCAAATCTGGTAGCACCCGGAAGTTCCATTTGGGGTGCTTGGAGTTCACTTGGATTGGATTCTGCTGAATTTGCTGGTAATTGCTCCTGTTTCCGTTTCGTAATGTTTTATGAACCTTGTGTAAATTGGCTTGTGAATTGTACCTAGATGGAAAGATTCGATCAGTTTATGTTAACCTTGATAAAATGGCACACCTTTTTAGATGAAGAATAGCAAACTGTAATGTTGAAACAAAGTGTTACATATATTGACTGATTAAATCTTCAAACATTTTAAAATGCTTAGAGCACCATTGCTGTTAGGGACTACCCAGCTGCCCAAAAGAAGATTTTACAATTACTATTCAATTTTGTCATGAAAGCCCTTAAAACAAAATTGCCTTTGCATCAGGGTCCAGCATTATAACTTTTCCTTCCACTGATAGAAATCTGTCGAAAACTTTCTTCTAGGTGAAAGTTTCGCAATGCTCTCTGGCACAAGTATGGCTGCACCCCATGTTGCTGGCCTCGCTGCTCTCATCAAGCAGAAATTTCCTTCCTTTAGCCCAGCAGCTATAGCCTCTGCGTTGTCTACAACCACTACTCTTAGTGACAGGCAAGGGAAACCAATCATGGCACAGCGAACATACAGCAACCCAGACTCAACGCAATCTCCAGCAACAGCTTTTGATATGGGGAATGGCTTTGTCAACGCTACCGCTGCTTTAGACCCAGGTCTCGTATTTGATTGCAGTAAGTTCTACAGTCATCTCGATTTTGTTTATGTTAAAAAGTAAAAGTATTTATCTGTACATGATGGACGTGTCTATATGTATATAGCTAATATGTAAATTATCCTTACAGGTTATGATGATTTCTTCTCCTTTCTTTGCGGCATAAATGGCTCTAGCCCAGTCGTGACAAACTACACTGGCAACAGCTGCGTGGCCTCCACCATGACAGGAGCAGATCTAAACCTACCATCAATCACCATAGCTGTGCTCAACCAGACAAGAGCCATAACGAGAACGGTGACCAACGTGGCTGCGGCCGACGAGAGCTACACTGTCAGTTATAGCGCTCCCTATGGAACTGCAGTCTCAGTGGTGCCGACACAATTTTTGATTCCAAGCGGGCAGAAGCAGCTTGTGACCTTCGTCGTGAACGCTACCATGAACAGCTCCAGCGCAAGCTTCGGGAACGTTGGTTTCTATGGTGACAAAGGCCACAGGGCGATCATCCCATTCTCGGTGATCTCCAAGGTTGTATACAGTCCCTGATGACTGATTAGCCGAGCTGATGCAGTGGATGCAATGCAAACCAGGGCCTGACTGATCCAGCATATGCAGTGATGACTTGACTGCATGGAGGGTGGAGCTTACCTTTGACTAGAGAATTTTTTTGTTGGTTGTGGTGTGTACACTCTGGAGCATGTTGATGTAAGTAGCTGAGTGATTAACCAGTAACTGTAAAAAGAATGTACTACCAGAATGTTGCCATGAATGGGAAATCCTTTTGCAACCAGAATGTTAAATAGCACTCTGCTGGCGCTTGATTTACCGAGGTGATAACGATAGCATTCCTTTTCATCCCAAATCTGCTGTATGTTCCTTCTGGTGATTCCGTCGTCCTCAAGCAGCAATCTGTTCAGCGACGGAGGGCATGCTAATTGCTCAGTCCCAGTCTACCAGATTGCACGATGGCAATAGTTAGGGGGTGTTTGTCATGGCTCGGGCTCCTCTAGAGGAGCTAGAGCTGTTTTGAGATTTTTACAAGGCCGTGCAAAAGGGGCGTGTGGACTGGGCCACAGTACGCCCCCCCAAAGTTTTGGACCTCAAAATTATAGTTCATCGGTAATTAATATTTAATATTTTATGTTGACCTTCTAACTAGAGTTCATGATAAGTGTTTGCGGCAACTCTAGGAATCGCTATATTGTTTGTTTTTATTTAGCACTATGTAGTTTCATCTATGTCGTTTATCCATCAATCAGACTACTCCGTCCTGATCCAACTTACTGAATGAACAATATATATAAAAAATAATGTATCTAGAAAAGCCAAAAAAAACCTCTTATCATTTAGAATAAAGGGAGTATAATATATATTTTAATTACTCAATGCTATAGATTGGTGCACCAAAATATTGTACATCATTATTATTCTATTTTTTCTAGACCGTTAGGCTTATTTTAGAGTTTTGAACATGGCCCGGCATGGCCCTGGATTTTTACCAACACACTGAGGCCTTCTTTAGTTGCATTTTTTTTTTTTTGCAAAATGGATACATTAGTATTTTCGTTTGTATTTGACAAATATTATCCATTATAGACTAACAAGGCTCGAAAAATTTGTCTCGCAAATTATAGACAAACTGTGCAATTAATTATTTTTTATCTATATTTAATGCTTCATGCATGTGCCGTAAGATTCGATGTGACAGAAAATCTTGAAAAATTTTGCAAAATTTATAGGAAGTAAACAAGGCCTGAGTAGTCTTATAAAGTTATCCCCGTTAACCTTACATTATTTGGTTCACGGTCATTGGCTCATTGCAGTATGCGACTGGAAACAAACATTAACGACATGTTTAGTTGGGGGTAAATGGAAAAAAAGAAATAAGAGTACGTTTGGAGGTAGGAGTTTAGAAGTATTTTGTTTGTTTTATGGAAATGGGAGCTTAGGTAGGAAGAAGAATAGGTGTTCAACTCCCACTGATCATTTCCTGGGCTAATGGTAAATATTACGCTATCAATAAAAATGATACACATATCCTTACTGTCCATCATGACCTGTCTCATGTTTTAGTATACCAAAATTAATCAATTATTGATAAAAAATATAAATATTTATAATATTAAATAAATATTATTAGTTCAATTTTGAAATGTATTTTTATAATAAATTAATTTAAAATCATAAATGTAAATACTATTTACTAAAAACTTAGGCAAATATAAAACACTACATCATAGTTGCATCCTTTTAGATCCCACACCAAACAGGGGTATAAATTCCCTTTAACTCCCTCGCTCATTTCCCTCTACAAATCAAATAAATTAGGCCTTGTTTAGTTCCATTTTTTTTAACAAAATAGACACTGTAGCACTTTCGTTTGTATTTGATAAATATTGTCTAATCATAGACTAACTAGGCTCAAAAGATTAGTCTCATAAATTACACCTAAACTATGCAATTAGTTATTTTTTCATCTATATTTAATGCTCCATGCATGTGCCGCAAGATTCGATGTGGCGAGACTACTACTATAGCACTTTCGTTTGTATTTGATAATTAGTATCAAATCATAGACTAAATAAGCTCAAAAGATTCGTTTCGCGATTTACAGACAAACTATATATATATATATATATATATATGTGCCGAAAGATTTGATGGATCCCTTTTCACTTGAACTTATTAGTTGAATCTGTCAGCCATCCAACAATGTTTTTCTCCCACAACAAATCAAACAATAGTTTTTTCTGTCACAGCTTATCAACGAAACAAACTACAACTCCAACACCAATTCTCATGCCCTTTTCCATGGACCAGTTGCCAAACACAGCATTAGGTAATTAGAAATGAATTTGTGTAACACAGATGCTCAGTTTTATAATAAAAAATTTGGTTCAGGTAACTCGCTAATTTGAAGATAACCTTTCGCATGAAAACAGAAAACGTACACGCTTTCTTCCAATCTTTCCTTCTCGTTATCCTGAACTGAACCCGGCAACTCCAAAGGCCCCAACCAAAACCTCGCCGCCGGGCTCCCACCTCACTCTCGCTCGCGCACTAGGAGCCGAAGCCTACAGCCTACCGCCGCACCGCAGCACCATAGCGGGAGCCGCAACCATGGCGTCCTGCTACCACCCTTGGCGCCTCTTCCCAGGTAACCTCCATCTGGGACCCCATTTCATCGTTCGTAATTCCCCGCGCACAACTCGTTCTCGTCAGTTATCACAGTCACTCTCTGTTGAAACTGTTCAGGAATGTCGCCGGCGGCCCCTGCCGGGCCCGTCTCGGCGCCGGCTCATCCTCGCACCTGCAAGTCCTCGGTAACTGCCTGAACGCCTCGTACAGTTTAACTTTGGTTCCTAGTTGGGTCTCCGCGGCTGATTGGAACTCGTTCCGTGCGTGCACAGAAGGTGTTCGCTAGCGTGCCTCGCCGGAGGAGGCTGCCGTTCCTGGGCACGCGGCGTGCCAGGATCAAGTGCGTCAAGGACGACTCGCTCCATTTCGACCCGTCGAAGATAGAACCGCCACCGTACTCCAGCTACTTCGACTCCACATCTGGTCAGCTCGAGCCGGCGTCGGGCGCTCGGGCAAGCATACCCGGGAAGGAGTACTGGCCGGAGGGCACAGCGGCCCGCGTGCGTGCCGCACGAGCGCCTGCCCCAGTCGGGGAGTCGGCTGGGACGCCATCATTTGGCACGAAGCCTGGGAGCAGGAGGAGAGGGTATAAGGAGCAGGTGACGTCGGCCTCAGGATCGGAGAGTGCGCAAACTGACGACGGAAAGGATTATGGTGAGCCTGATGTGGTCATTGTAGACTCTGGGGACGATGCATTGGAGGAGCTAAAGGATTCGGTGGATGAGTATGTCATTTATGAGACACCAGAGGAAGAGGAGTTGAGTGAGTATGATATGGACAAAATGATGGGGCGGCCGCACCCGTTCATTGACCCAGCAAAGGCGATGTCATTAGGGGAGCCGAAAACCAGTGAAGAGCTCTGGTGGCACTGGAGGAGGAAGTCTCAGGACGAGGAAATGTGGTCAAGATGGCAGAGGAGGCGTCCAGATGTTGACACGGTTAGTTCCTCACTTGATTGGACCTAGTAAGTGGTAGGCAGTGAAGTTTCCTTATATTGGGACTGTTCACCAATTCCAGACATGGTAAGGTACTGCAACAGAAGGCCATAAATGTACGATTTTGAGTATTTCAATGGTACTTGCTAGTATTTCTATGCCTCATTTAGAGTTCATATAGCATAGATGTTGAGCGGAACAATTCCCCTATGATCTTTCAGTGTCATTTTATTTGTTTTATCTGTGCTAAAGTAGCTAGCCAAGTATATATGGTATTTGTAGTGCTAATTACTGTCAAGTGTTAGTGACCATGTTGGCAATTATCCTATGGTTCTCCAGTTATTCTGTTTGTACTGTGAACGTGAGAAGAATTTCATAGTCTCATAGATGTAAAGGTGAGGCTTGTGCTTATGGCATTGGCGCCTGTGCATGTATATCAATGTGCAGGTTTGTGTGTCCATATTGCGTGATAGGTTGAGGCTTTGTGATTTTATTTTTTATCTTGACTGGTGTTTCAACTAACTTATATTCCATGACAGATTTGAGCTGTGATCAACATTGTAAATCATAATGTATGCTGTATAATTTTAGGTTTTTGCAAAGGCAATGGCGGAGACTGGGCAAATTAAAATTTTTGGGGACCATCCTTCACGGACAGAAGCTGCTCTTGCAAAGACAAGAAGACATTTGTACAAAGAGGAAAGGTTGACTTACATTCATAGAATACTAGAATTATTATACCATAAATTCATGCAGTACATCTTAACCAACTGATTAGAATACTTGTGTGCACCTTGTTTCTAATGCTAATTGCTTCACAGCATTTGAGTTGGTAGTACCACCACTCGTGCATGGTCTCATCATCATATAATCTTTCCTAAACTTATTTAACTGCTCTTGGATTTTCACCTTCTCTGAGTTATGCCACATATTACAAAGAAGTGGTGGTCATCATTTTCTTTAATTTAACACAACTCTATATTTCCCATTTATACTCTCACATTTGATATACAATATAAAAACAGGTTAGAAGCAGAGCAAAGGAGACTAGAAGAAATAGGGCCAATAGCATACTACTCAGAATGGGTTGAAGCTTATAAAAACAAGGATACATCACGTGAAGCCATACAGAAGCACTTTGAGGAAACCGGCGAAGATGAGAATGCTCAACTTATAAAAATGTTTCAACACCAAACTGCTGGGGAATATCGTATCATGATGGGCACCGATGTGCGTATTCAGCGAGATCCTTTGGCCATGAGAATGCGGGAAGACCAGATCAAACAGAGTATTTCTTTGCTAAAATTCTTCTTCTTTTGCATGTCTTGTCTTTAAAGTCTTTTTTGTTGCTGCTGCATAATCATGTGTTGTTTGTCTTACATTAGCTTCCTGTTCTAGCCCTCCACAGAGATGCTCTATTCGAGTCTGGTAGAATGTTGACTGCAAGTTACTAGGAGCAATTACATAATATCATTATAGTTAGAAGCTATATATATATATATATATATAATACACCTTGGAGTCATGTCTGTGTTGCAGAACCTTCTGGGTGACTTATATAATCCCATCCACTGATTTGAGTGTTCATTTCATGAATTACTCCGCTCCTGTTTCTTTCTTCTTATATATAACAGCAGATCATTTGGGTGGCTTGAGTTAGTAAGTGTTGTTCAAAGTCAGCATCTTGTTCATAATCGAATGTTGCCACCTTAAAGTTACTCTGCTCTAGCAAATTGGAAGAACATATTTTTTGAATAGGAAGGTTTACTTTATACACTTTAACATTATTGGGGAATATCCTAACCAGGACATAATTTCCATACTTTAATGTGTAGTTTGGGGCGGTGATCCTGTCTATCCAACAATTAATTATGTTCAGGATCCTGATGAAGTGGCTGACTACAGAGGTCCTGAATTTCATGAGCCTACCCCTGAAGTTGTACCTTACCTGATGGAGGTATGGGATAGCACTTCTGCTAAACTCATATTATTTGGACTTGCTTGGCTAAGATCTACCATAACCATGTTTGTAATGTATCATTTGCAAAATCATAACCGGAGTATGACCTTTACTTTTAAGTGCATTTGTAGTAGTATGACGTGGCAAGAAAAAAATATCAGTCCTGGGTAGCTAACAGGAGTCGTGAATTCTTATTTGATATTCTTTGTTTCTCCCTCTCAGCATGGGATAATGATCACAAAGGAAGAGCTATATGCACGTCTGAATGAAGAGAGAGAGGACGTCAATCAAGACATAACGGTATCTTAATAAACTATCCATTTAATATCAACTGATAAGTGTGCAGGTAGGGTTAATGTTACTTACATATCTATTTTATGATGGCAGTATATTCCTGAAGTCAAAGATCCTATGGCTACTGCCATTGATATAGGAGAGCAATCTGTAAGTACCCACTGTAAACATTTCATTTTTTTTTCTAAAGAAAAAAGTTTGCCAAAGCTTCTCAAGCCATTTATACTATACAGAAAAGGAAAATGGATTGTGAATTCTGTAAGGTGTAATAATAGCTTATGCATTTAGAATACTGCTTGTTTCACTGTATTTTCTACTTTTGAACAGTACAATGAAGACAGTGATGATGAGGATGAGGATGTCGATAAAGCTGCTGCACAGCCTGAACCACTAGAGGTACCTTACTACACTGTACACATAACTTTACAAGTTATAGGCTTTTTGTGCTTCTCAAGGCCCCTCTTGCCATTGCGGACAATACGGGAATCTCAGCTCACAAATTTTCTTATGGAAGGTTAAATGTGACCTCCCTCATGATATTGTAGCACCAAAATAGTGGGCCATCGCCAAAAGAAGAAAGTGGTTTATTGATGGTATAGTTATCAGAAATAATCCTATTTTAGTGCTTATTGTTTCTTTAAAACCTTTTTCTTTACAAATAGGATGAGGAAGATGATGGGGATGGTGTTGAGAAAGTGAACCAGAATTGGAGTGTTCTAAAGTCTACTGGACAAACTGAAAAGCCCAAGGTACATAGTTTATATTATGTTTTCTGGTCAGAAAAAAGGCATATCTGTTAGCATTCACAAATACAGGAGAAAATTGCAAATATAGGACACCAAACAATGCGTTTCGAGGGTTATTTTTACGAAGATGATGTTTGGAGTCCTATATTTGCGAAGCTCATTGTTTGGTGTCCTATATCTGCATTTTTCTCCAAATACAGCAACCAGTTACTTTTTTGTTGGTCTATACTGTGTCAATCTATGAAAATATGATTGTAATTAAAAAGACTTGATCAAGGGGAGAGATGTCCCCTTGACTATAGTCTTAAGGGGCCCGCCGAACCCGGGAACCATCTGTGCAGTTTCAACCAGGGAGGTGGGCACACAACCGTGCATCACCTGGAATAGAACCCTGGTGGGGAGCTCCGCACCTCAGGTGCTCAACCACTGTGCTATCAGCGCGTCTGCAAATATGATCGTGATTGATTATGTGGTTAAAATTGTGGAGATTGCATAACACTTTTACTAACATGTTCTATCCGATACATGAACCTGCGTCTTTTGTACAGTCTTTCCTGATGGATATACCCATGTAAAAAAAATGTTTTTTCCTTTCTACTGCAGGAAAAATCAAATAAAGGTGAAATGTCACTAAAAGAAGCTATTGACGATTCTGAGAACCTAACTGACTTTCTTATGGACTTTGAGGAAGACGAGTAATACTCTGGACATTTTGCTATCCATCACACATGGTGAGTAAAAAGGTGAAGCATATTAAAGTACTGTTCACTATTACAATTGTACAACATTTTGTTCCAGAATAAATGATGATTATTTTCTCCATAAAATCTTTTGCTCAACCCACTGACATGCTCCATCAATTTGGTTTTGGTTAAATTGTACACATTATAATACAAAAGCTTAAGCAATTTAGTAGTACTGAATTCTACAATTCTTATTAGAACTGGAGGAATGAAAGGAAACCCTGGTTGAGTAGTCCCTTAATCATTTCTTTGATTCTTTCCAAGGCTTGAAGCTGCAGCTCTAATTAGCCTGAGGGATTCAACAAAGTCATCCAGCAGCTCATGAGAATCTGGAAATTGTGCCTCATCCACTGCTAGATTTACCATCATAGTGTTAACATAACTTTGGAAGTTCACGGTTAGGGCCTGCAGAAAAGAAAAAAGACAAACAAATGAAGATGCAAATTTAGCTTTAACTTGTTTTAGACATGAACACATAGTCCAGGCTACAAGTAACCAAAAAGTGGATGGGTATTGAAGACACTTGTTTTTCTAAATGATCAATTGTTTCTTCTCTCTGGTACATATCTGTGCATAGATACCTTTGTCATGAATTCATATTTTATTTGCAATTAGATGTCCACCGATATATGCCATTTTGTATTTGAGAATATCCTAGAAATGCGAATATTTAGCAACTACCGTTTCTTTGAGATTTGATGACGTAAAATGTTCCTGCATTTACTAAATGTCTATTGCATTATTAGATTCTTGAGGACTTACTTCTGGAGGCCCATAGCCACTAGGGGCGATGAAGACAACTGGGTGTCCACAAAACTCCACCTGCTCAACTGGACCAATCATGCCGGAGAACGATATGGTTGTCTGAGATATCATACGATGGAAGGTAGCTCTAGCTGCCTGTTTAGAATCACAAGTTGGCAATGCTATCAGAAACAAGAAATCCAGATTGAATGCTGTGGCGCATGCGCATGGCTTAATTGACAACAATCTTCGTGCTTTTAATGAAACAAGAGATGTGTGGCATCAAACAAGAGATAAGGAGTTGCTGAGAACTAGTAATTGGTCATCAATACGAGCTTAGCCATATGGACGTTGGAACTATGTTAGCCTGGTTACACCGTAAATAAGATGTTTCGACCAGACATCAGCTGATGTCCTTTAGATAAGCTTGCCAGTTCGTAACCGGTATGTATAACATGCTTTTTATTTGAAGAGACATTATAAAAACGGGTATAAAATGGATTTTATTTGAAGAGACATTATGAAATGGTTTGGTCACGTAAACCGATGTTCTGCCGGTACAAAAATAAGTATCGAATTGGCGTACCTTGAGTCCAAAGATTTTGAGAATAACCTCTGCAGCTAGATGAGTGAACACCACTTCCAGTGAACTCTTTTTCCTATCCACAACCTTCTTCGCCTTGCGGACATATTGTAACGGATCATCGTGCAAGGCGATGTGAAAGGGAAGGATGATGAAGCCAAGTTCATTCCCCCATTTGACGTCACTTTCCTTGCCGGACTCTATCATGTTAACACATGCCTGCTCGCGGCAGTAAGAACGGGAGAGTAACAGTAAATTTTAACACTTTATTTATAACTTGGGTAAAAGGATCAAAGTTTCTTTTATCTTGCATCCGGGCAATGTTCAACATACCTGTAGGCTGGTTGTTGGCCTCAAATTGACAAGTAGAATTGATCGCACACGGATCTCCTTTTTAACGTCAGCGTCACCTAAAGAACAGGCAGGATAAGCAATGCGACGGTTAGAGCAGTAACTAGGGTCAGAACAGAGCATTCTTGTACGGTTGCCAATCGTCACCTGTATTCCGGAAGTAGTATCGCGATAAGGCAGCGTAAGTGACACCAACCAGCACATCGTTCACTGTCTGTCCGGACACATGCAACATCTCGGTCATTTTGGTACAGTAATGGAAAGATAAAAAAAAGTTAGATATGGATGATTAAAAAAAACGAGACTATTTATGGAACTTACGCAGTTCATGACATTCTTGACGAACTTGACGTCGTCTAGGCTGAGGCCACGGTGAACGAGGCGCTTGCGCTGGTGCTCCCCGTGGTTCACCCGCTTGAAGAGCGTGTGCGGGTCTCTGAGGAAGAGAATCGTGGCCAAGAAGGCGGCGACGTCGACCACGGTGTGCCAGGCCAGCACGGCGAAGGACCACACCCACGCCGCGAACGCCAGTGCGCCCGCGGACGCCGGCGGCCGCGGCCGCTCCCAGATCGCGCCCGTGCGCCTTGTGGGCAGCGGCGGCATGGCGGGCAGCCTGGTCGGGTCGGCGGCGCTCCGGGTGCACGCCATGAGGAGCGTGAGCAGCGACATGCCGTCGCCGAGCGAGTGGTGCACGCGGATCGCCGTGGTGGCGGCGGCCTCGGAGGTGGGGAAGTCGAGGACGTGGAACTCCCAGAGCGGGCGGGACCAGTCCATGGGCAGCGTGGACAGCGTCGCCACGTAGTCCTCCACGGCCCTGTCCGGGTCGCGCGCCACCGCCGCCGCGTCCAGCTTCGGGTAGATGATGTGGTCGTCCAGGTTCACCGTCGTCGGCACCCACCGCCGGCGGCCGTCTTCTTCACTGGACGCGTCGTCCTTCACCTGCACGCGCGTGCGTACGTACGTTGCACCGGCGAGAGGCCATGACCGCCGAAACGAAACGGTGCGTTAAGTACGACGTGCTTTCATGCAATCACGTGTTATTATCAGCGTGGTTATGTTACGTGCAGTACGTGTGCATACTTGGATGCTTCGGAAGTGCGGGTAGCGCGCGAGCTGGGCCTCGATGCCGGCGCGTGCGGCGGCGAGGTTCACGGGGGTGGAGGTCCCGATGACGACGACGATGTAGAAGTCCTCTACGAGCCGGGCGGAGTCGTCCACGGGCTCCCCGAGCTCCTCAGCCGCCCCGGTGGCGGCGACCCTGGCCCCAGCCGCCCCGGTGGCGGCCGTGCCATTGCTCTCCTTGTGCACCGAGAGCGGCCGCCTTCGAAGGGCGGGGGTGGCTGCCGCCGCGTCCATCCTGTGGTCCTAATAGATCCACTCACTGTCTCGGTGTCCGGTGTAGTGTGTCACACAACTCATACCTGACCTGTTTTATCTGATGGATTTATAAAGACTCTCGTGTTCGTAGCATATACAGCTTGGCCTATGCGGGACAGGGACAGCCAACTCCCAGCGGAACTGACAGTAAATGTTTTTAACAAAGCTGTGTGATGGACAATAATCATCTTTCGGCTCAACAGAAACCATCACTGTGACAAGGCAATTTACTGACACGCTGGTACGATCTGTGGTTTCGTCAAATTTGCCCATCCTAATCAATACTCCCTCCCTCAGTACCCGAACTACTTACATTCTGGGCTAAGGGCCTCTTTTCGCAAAGAGTGACATTGTGGCCGCAAGAGGTGCGAAGTTAACACGTTTGCCCTTGGCTTCCACTCGTTTCACTACGTGTCTCTTTCGCTGCCACATTGAACGCGCACGTGCTCTCCTTGAAACACGCGCACCCGCAAAAAAGGGGGTGTTTAGTTTCTAATAAAATGCAAATGCAAAGTGCCAACTACTTTGGAATGATGAAATGTAAAATGCCAGAAATTCTTCAGGATTTATTGCTGTCATGAGAGCCTCTTGAAGCTCTTTGGGATTTTTTGGCCTCTTGAGGCCAAAAGTCCAAAACGAAGAATAACCACCTTTTTGCCAAAAAATTTGCATGGTATTTAGTTTCATTATGCAAAATGATGAACCAAAACCTAAAATTTTTTGGAATAAAAAGGGAACTAAACACCCCTTGAGTCCACCGGTTTTGAACTCAGCACAACAGGCCTCACACCATGTTGCTCTAGCCACTTTAACTAGACAACTTTCTTGTCTAAGGAGCATCCATAACCGTATTTAATAGAGGTACACATGGAAAAATATTAACTCTTTGGAAAGCATAATCATGTCCTAAATGTCAACAATTTCAGACATGTTTAAGGCCAGTCTCAATAAGATTTCATTAGAGTTTCATTAGCATTAAATATGATGATGTGACACCATATTAGTGATGAGTTTTATGGAAGCATAAAGTTGAAACTCTTCTACACTGTTTCCAAAATAGAATACATTAGAAACTGTGACATGAAATCCTCCATTAAAACTGGTCTAAGCCAATTAACAATGTACTCCCTCCGTCCCAAAAAGAGTGTCGTTTTAGAATTTCAGACATCTTATTTTATCATTCGCCTTATTCAAATTTTTTACATAAATATTATATATTTTGTTAAGACTTATTTTATCATTAGAGATACTTTACTCATAATTAATTTATTTTGTAATTTACATAAAATTTTTGAATAAGACGAACGGTCAAACACGATGTCTCAAAGTCAAAAACATCACTCTTTTTTAGACGGAGGGAGTAGACACCAGCGGAAGGTGATCATTTTTCCTATAGCCTTTCACGCTGACGCTTCAACGACGGCCAGTGAAGTGCCGCCGGTAGTCGGTACAATCTACTAGTATTTTTTTTTTAAGTCGGAGTCTAGGATCTCGCCAGAGTCTTTTTGCTTTCGACGGGATTTGCAACATTTATATTTCCGTTCGTCTGAAATGGGAATGGGGTTCGACCTCGCGTTGGGGAAAAAAAAGATCTAGAATAGCAGGTTCAGTCTTCAAATTAAACACTATCCGATCGAGCACGTATGCAAGGGCGATTCCACACAGATAGGAACCCTCATTGAAGAGAGAGGGTTGGCCGTTATGGTGTTTCAATCTCTCTCGTTTTCTCGGAGGCTGGAGAATTCGACACTCAGAGAGGGCTCGAGTCGTCTGGCCATTAATTGGGCAAGCTGAGCCAGCGCTTTCATTCCTTATTAGGTCATCATAATGCAGGCACGCGTGATTAGGATCGGCTCCTGCAACATGCACTACTGTGCAGGGCGAAGCCACTGGTGCACACTCTATTAAACATAAAGAATATATAAATTTTGAAAGAAAATACATGAAAAATTTAAGGCAGATATTATATATTAACAAATTATTATTTTACCATGGTGCACATGCGCCAGAGAAAGCCAATGTGGCTTCGCCCCTGCTACTGTGCATGGTTCATCGATCATTGACGTACGTGTCGCTGTGGTGACAACAAGTGTGTCGTGTGTACAACATGTTTAATCGTGTTCGTGGACTGTTGGTGGCCACTTTGGCAAGAGCAACAGGGACCTCGCGCAAGAAATTAAAGTTTGGCAGCACCGAGCCACCGACGGATCCAGCCATCCAGGCAATCCGGCATGTAGCATCATCCTCGCGCAAGCAGAGAGCTTGGCAGTACGTGGCTGCATCGATTCTCTCACAAGACTCCCATTGTCATTATCAACCGGTCATCCGGTATACGATCGACATTTCGCACGGTTTTTATTTTTTTATTACACTATTGCCATTGCCAATAGTGTGTTTGGTTATCTGAAATATACCCGAACTTGGTTTGCACCATCCAAACAAGCTTTCCGTGGCCAGGCATAGGTCATGTAGGCGGTGTGGTTGTTTGGTTACATGTATGAAACATTTGGATATTTTGTCTATCAAAACGCTAGGGCTGCACGTATGGAGCTTGGCTCGCGGAATAGGCCCATTTTAATTTGCTCGTACGCGCGGAACCTAGCTAGCAGGAGAGTTTTGCAGTGCAAGGCCACAGGCAACCAAACATCAGGTCGTCGCACACCCCACGAGCCTAAGCTGCATGAATGAGCATATGTAATACAATAATTATTATGATAATTGCTATATTTTAAGTGTCTAAATTTTTGGAAAGTTTCAGACAACAATTTATAAGAGACAAACTATAGTACAACTAGTAAGATACAATTTGGTTTTTGTGCCTAATTAATTTTCACTCAAAAAACTAGATTGGTACTTGCTCTTTATTTTTCTTCGCCTAATAAAAATAGTGAAAAAAACTTTTGGCGTCCCTTTGAAAGAAACAGGCACGATACAGAAAAAGTGATTATTTATGCTTGAAGAACGAATTTGTCTAATACTCTCTTCATCCCCAAACTATAAGTCTTTCTAAGAATGTTGGAAAGTCAAATCATCTCAACTTTGACTAAAGTTATAGAAAAAATTACAAAGATTTATAACATCAATAGGTATACTATGAAAATATAATTAGGTCTTGTTTAGTTTTCAATTTTTTTCAAGATTTTATGTCACATCGAATCTTTAGACGTATGTATGAAGTATTAAATATATACGAAAAATAAAAACTACTTATATAGTTTGTCTGTAATTTGCGAAACAAATCTTTTGAGCCTAGTTAGCATGTCATTGAACAATAATAATCAAATACAAACGAAAGTGCTACAATATCCAAAACCAAAAAATTTCATGAACTAAACAAAGCATTAATGTAGAATGTAATGATACTAAGTTGACACCATAAGTATTACTATCTTACCATATAAATTTGGTCAAATTTGAAATAATTTGACTCTCTAAGATTCTTAAAATAACTTATAATTTGGGATGGAGGGAGTATATTACATTTTGATCTTTTAAGAATTACCTAGGGTTTATGAAGTCTCATGCTAGCTGAGAATTTCATATGTCCTCTAAATGTAGGTAGGCGAGAGCAACGTAACATCATATCGTAGCCATCGGAAGGAAAATATACTCTCTCTTTTTTTTTTTGTTAATGCAGGATTCGGAGCACAAATGAAATGAGGCCAGCTTAAGCGACCACGCTGTAAATGATCTCCATTTTACGGAGCAGGGAAGCAGCTCGATCCTGCACGACTTTCCACGCTTCTTGGACGTGGCGTTCCTCCGTCAGCGTGCTCCCGATGGCGCACCTCAGCATGTAGATGCCGCCCACCATAGCCGAGCTCATGTACGGCCCCGAGCTGGTCGCGTTCACCTCCTCGAGGAGCCTCCGGTTGAGCTCGTTGGCCGTCTTCTCGCCGCCGAGCTTCTCCGGCGACAGGAGCCGGAAGCACACCAGCGCGAACAGCCTCGGCACCACCACCTCGAACCGCGCATCGGACGCCACCATGTTCTCGAACGACGCGGCCATGCCGACGTGAGCTCGGACGTGGTCCCTCAGACCCTCCACCCCGTAGCAACGGAGCACGAGCCACAGCTTCAGCGAGCGGAATCGCCGGGTCAGCGTCATGGACCAGTCCTTGTAGTCCACCACGTCGTCGTGCCCGTCCGCCGCCGCGGACTTGAGGATGTACTCCTGCTCCGTGCCCAGCGCCGCCGTGAGCAGCGACGGCTTCCTCGCCCACAGCGCGCAGCAGTCGTTGTTGGCCAGGAGCCACTTGTGAGCGTTCATGCTGAACGTGTCCACGTCCTCGGCGCCGTCCATCACGTGGCGGAACTCCGGGCAGACGAGCGCCGAGCCCGCGTAGGCGGCGTCCACGTGGACCCAGACGCCGTGCGTCGCCGCGACGGCGCACAGCTCCCGGATAGGGTCGACGGCGGTCGTCTGAGTGGTCCCGACCGTCGCGCACAGGAAGAGCGGGACACGCCCGGCGTCCACGTCGGCCTGCATGGCGGCCTGGAGAGCGGCTGGCGAGAGCGCGAACATGCCTTCAAGGCACGTCGCGATCTCGCGGCAGTTGTCGCGGTGGATGCCGGCGATGCGCGCGGCCTTGCGGACCGCGAAGTGGGTCTGGTCGGAGCAGTAGACGACGAGGTCGTCGATCCTCCTGCTGCCGATCTCCGCGAGCTTCCGCTCCCGCGCGGCGACGAGTGCGCAGAGGATGGCCTCGCACGAGGTGCCCAGGAGCGTGCCCCCGCCACCGCCGCAGAACAGCAAGCCCCTGGGCAAGTGCAGCGCCTTGCCGAGCCAGTCCACGACCACCATCTCGAGCTCGGTGGCGGCCGGCGAGGCGGCCCACGTGAAAGGCACGACGTTGATGCCGGCGGCGAGGGCCTCGCCGAGGGCGCCGACGGTGCTGCTCGACGCCGGGAAGTGCGCGAAGTGTCGCGGGCTCTGCCAGTGCGTCACGCCGGGCAGGATGAGGTCGTGGACGTCCCGCAGCGCCGCGGCGAACGCGTCGGGCTTGGGGCGCGACGGCGCGTCCGAGGGGAGCTGCCGGCGGAGGAAGCCGGGCGTCACGTTGGGGTGCACGGGGTAGTCTTCCATGCTGGCGTAGTAGTCCGCGATGAAGTCGACGACCTGGTGGCCCTGCCGCCTGAACTCTTCGGCATCAAGCAGACGGGAGCCCAGCAGTGGCGGCGGCAGCACCGTCTCCGTTTCCGTCGGGACGACGGCCGCGGTGCCGTTGAGGTGGACGCCATTATTGTTGCTGTTGATGTGGCACTGCGACGGCGGCGCCATGCATGCATGTGTATAAAGCTCCGGCCCAATTAGTTAAACTTTGTAATTCCGCTTTATATAATGGAAATATGGGGCATGCCCTCGGTTCGAAAAAATATAAAGCTCCGGCATGCAGCATGGAGTGACATGAAGAAGAAGTACTTCGCGAACTGCCCTGACAGAGATAACTAATAATTACTACTGCCTATTACTGCTGAGAGAACTGTGACCGCTATTGTGGACTGTGGAGTCAGTCAGATGATGTTAACAGTGACTGTAACTTGGCAGCTGCACCTGTCCACCACCATCGTTAACGTGCTGTTATTTTTGGGATGAAACTGTGAAAGGAGTATCGGTGGAAGGCTCAGGACCATGCACGCCCATGCGAAACCTCCCGGTGGTGGTGTTGTTGTTAGGGCTTAATTAAGAACACCCCAAGCGATTAAGGTTTTTTTTTTTTTTTGAGAAAAGCTAATGGACAACCGGTTGTTTCAACCAGCCCCGGAACCAGATCCTCTGACATAGCTGAAACTACGTCAGAGGGACATCGAATGCTTGTGCACCGATGATGCTCCATCTGACGGCGTGCCTTGCCAATTACCATTCAACAGAGAGGAGGAGCACACGGACGCAGCCCAATGAAGCCCAAAGTGTCCTTGTTCAGGATTTTTTTTATTTTTAACACTATTTTAAAATCTAACACCACTTAACTTTTTTTCAAAATTAATCATTTTGACTGCGCCATGCATATCAGCGAGGCAAAACCGCTGCCACGTCATGCAAGACGGCGCGGCAAGACTGCCATGTGGCAGTCATGTGAGCGTTAACTCGACGACGTGGCGCAACTTAAAAAAGTTATATTTTTTTATATGATCTCAAATGAAGATGACCTTTATATAAA
>Ga0182004_10000532_pt1 | contig 23709 bp, 16 predicted proteins | sample Sormic07211540_1_FD_120479 | JGI IMG/M metagenome (GOLD analysis project Ga0182004, IMG submission 120479) | Endophyte microbial communities from Sorghum bicolor roots, Mead, Nebraska, USA - 072115-40_1 MetaG | ecosystem: Host-associated > Plants > Roots > Unclassified | place: USA: Nebraska...
AACTCTTTCATCATAAGTGAGTTTGAGATCTATGAGCACTTGATGGAAAAGGTTATTTGATATTCTTTCAAATGGATATGGTTTGATGTTAAGATCACATCAACAAGGACTCCAAAACCATCACAATAGGTTGTTATTGTTGTATTTGCCAAGAGTTGTGTCGTTGTCATGGGCATGATATTCACCTTTGGGACCCTTGCCCAAGTTGGAGCATGCCCCAAAGAGATAGAGAACACATAAAGGAATCCCTTAGATGTCCTCCCCCTTGGCCACCTCTTAAGGAGGCTAGCAAGGGCATGCAAGTCAAATTGGGGCTCAATTCATGTCAAGTTCAAATCCATCTCAAAATTTAGGAGCAACCTACAATAAAATAGTGCTCAGAATGCATACGGATCCACATATGGATGAAAAGATAATTTCATAGACTAACCAATGGCTTTGGTTCGAGGTTCAATTTCACTGGAGCCAAGTTAGGATCCATAATGTGTCATGATGCTTCATCACCCTCTTTTGGTTCGTTGGATCATACATCATCTTAGAGCCCATTAGAGGGGCACGTTCTGTGGGTGTGACGACCCTTAGACCTTATAATTAGTAGCCACCACCCACGTTAGGGTTTATGTTTTGCTTTAGATTAATCTATCTATGAGCGGTTGTTGTTATCGATTTATGAAACTTCATGTTGAGATCTTAATCATATATCTATAAATTGTCACTTTACTTGAGTTGCATTTTATCTTATTCTTGCTAGTGTTATTCTATTCATGACATAGATTAGAATTCTTGGCAAGGTCAACCGGATTGTAACATAGTTGATAACCAGATGAGACATGATGCTCAGATTGTAGGGTTGGGGTCTTTTGATCTGAAATTGGATTGGTGTGTCACTCTTCACCAAATCAATAGTTATCCTGACGCAGGATTGAGAACCCTTGTCCGCATGAACTTGCACTTTGGCATATCCATTCTCTATCATCATCACCATTGTTCCTACACACATTTGAAATACCAATATAGGTAGCAACCAGTTATTAGTTTATCACTATGCAAATATAGGAACAAGCTCACCTTACAATCAATGGTTGTATCTGAAAGTATTATGTCCTAACCAATGCATGGTAAAGGATGTAGTAGATAGTAGAGCACTACATAATGTTGTATCACTACAGTGTAGTTCCTTCTATTGGATCTTTATTTTATTTTGGAAAAATAATGTTGAAAACCATGAGATAGTTCGGATTCAAGTTATGAGTTCTTTTAGATTTTTATAAGCAACTGTGATCATAGTAATGAGTCCTAAGCAATGTGCAAGTTTAGGACAATGAACTCTAATGTGAAGAGTCTATGAGGCTTAGGTTTGCATTTGTCTGGACATAGCTAACCGGATGATGCTAGCATATGATTACTTATGCACTCCTGGTGTTAATGTGCATGTGAGAATATATGACATGATAAAATTTTCTTAAGAACATAACATCCGGTTCCTTAATATTTGTAGACAAGAGTTGTTATTTTGGTATTTCAGAATTTTTTTTCTTCCATGCAGGTTGACCATATATTATGTTAATTGCGTAGGATTATGTTAAAAGAATGCTAGATAGGTCTTATTTCCCCTCTTCTAATTATAAGATACAAATGGGTCTACTATTACTATTTTCATTCTCGGTTCTTTTATTTTTGGCGATGCTTGACTTGTTGCTTAGTCCATAAGGTCTTGTTTAGTTTCATGTTGACAAGTTTCTTTTATGTCACATTAGATATTATATGGGGGTGTCGTATGTAGTGTTTGGATACTAATAGAAAAACAAAGCACAAAATCCGTCAGGAAATCACGAGATGATGATTTTATTAAATCTAATTAATCTATCATTAGTACATGTGTTACGGTAGCAATTAATGTCTAACCACATATTAATTAGACTTAAAAGATTCATCTCGCAAAATCCAATTAATCTGTGCAATTAGTTTGTTTATTTTACCTATATTTAATACTTCAGGCATGTGTCCAAACATTCGATGAGATACATTGAAAAGTTTTTGGCTATGAACTAAACAAGGCCGAGCTAAATGGAACATCATTGACTTTTATTTTGTACTTTGCGTTTTTGTGAGATCCCCACCAAAAGCTTATTCGGACGTTACCAGGAGAAGGCAAGAAGTCCAGGGATTCCAATTATTAGCTTGGTGTACGATGTACCACCGAAACTTTGATGGTGGTTATTAGAGTAGTTACAATAATAAATTTATAGCTAAGTTAGTCAGTATTTTTTTACTGATATAGAGAGAAAAAGACAAGAAAGAGAAGAGAGCTTAGACTGTCTCCAATGGGCTAGCCATTACGATACCCAAATAAAAAATGGGTCATCCCCGTTGCTTGAGGTGAAAAATTCATTGGTCCAACAGAGTAGGCAAACCAAAGATGCAATTTGCGATGGAGTCGACTGGGAACCCAAAAATGCGTCCTCCCACTCCATCTCTCTCCTTGGCCCAAATCAAGCCTGCTGCACAACCGTACCTGGAAGCCTGCTGCACAACCGTACCTGGAAAAGCTTCGTCGTCGGCACCGCGTCGTCCAGGCTTCACAAGTATGGATGCACCAGCCAGCCTCGCCACCGTGGGCTCGCCGCTCGCCGCCACTGCACGCTCGCGCCGGGCACCGCGGAGCCCTTGCCGGCCCGCCCCGCCATCACACCTGTAACGAGAGAGAGAGAGCCTCAATGTTGCTGCTCTGGCGCCGACGGCCGGAGCTCCCCATCCCTAGATTCTTCACCAGCTCGTGATGATGCTGCTCCATACTTCTAACTGCTGCTGGCCGGCCAGCTCCTAGCGGAGCCGCTAGCTCATCCCCCAGGGGCCAGGCGTGACCCAAAATGTTTTTTTGCCTCCTCGAAGGAGCAAGTTTTGAGTGTCTTATCTTTTTACTGTAGGTGACTCATAGAATGGAATAGGTCTTCTATTTGAGTCACATTTGTTGGAGATAGTCTTAACTCTTATTCTAGCACCAAACGGGGCACGAAAGCATATGCATACGTGGGCCCAAACAATAGTCTATGTGAGGAGTAGGAAAGAGAAAGTAAAGCATGGTATCATATAATAATAAAAACTTTTATAGCTAAATAAGAGACAACTATTGTATGATTTGGCTCTTATAACTTGACTTATAGTTAAACACTTTGCTTTATTATTAGTCTGCACTCTTAGGCCATCCTTAGGGGGTTTTCATGACCCAGTTTCAACACATTTATTTTTTAGAAATAACGTAGAATAGTTATATAAAACTCTCCCTACTCAATGAAACTCTTATCATCTCTCTTCACATTAATACGGTGTCACATCAATATATTTAATGTTGATAAAACTTTAATAAAACCCCATTAAAATTGACCTTAGTTTTTGTTTCCTTATTCAGGACATTGGTGATTGTATCACACTTTAAACTCTGACAAGGTCTGATAGATGCATGGAATTCCATTTAGCTGCTTACCATTATGTTTGGCATGTCAATTGGAGACTATTGTAACCAATAGTCCTTTTGTTATTTGACAAGTGATGTGTACCTTGCTTCACATATTATCACCGCTCTCACGAGTAACTGTCAGAACACTCACAATACAAACTCTATCATAAAGTCTAAAGTTATTTATTACCTCGAACAATGTGGACTTAGAGTCTAAATAAGACTTAGAGTCTTATTTTTTTCTACCTTTTTCTTCAATAAATATGCTACCACACCAGCAAAATACCATAAATAATATGTAATTAATTGTCTTAGACTCTGTGATAGAATGTTACATTATGAGTGCCCTATGTTTCGTGAAAAATCTACGTAAGACTAATGATTGCTTAAAGTATCATTTTCTAAAATACAATGTTGAAGTTTCGAATTGTCGTGATATTACTTTTTTCCATTGCAACATACTTATTCCATCTTAAATTATAACACATTTGACTTTATAGATACCAAAAATTTATATAAAATATCACTTCTTTTATCGTGGCTTGATTTATTAATAAAAGTTCTTAAAAAATGACTTAAATTTTAATGATATTTGTATAATTTTTTTTGAATAAGACGAGTGGTTAGATTTAAAGTTAAAAAAGTTAAATATTTTATAATTTAGGATGAAAGGAGTACATCCATGATCTAGTATAGTTAGAAGAAATCTCTATTTATTGGCTTTAAAATAAAAGAGGGTGGTCTGTTATTATTTTTTTTTAAAAAATCCTTCCATCACGTTGGTATATGACAGCCAGTTCGAGCGAAGGAAAACAAATTATTACAAGTACCAATATTTTGTTCAAAAAAACATTGTACCTAATAAATCCCGGGTGACCCCCTGTCACGTAGACGTAGCCCACACCAGTCGTGGCAACCCGAACCCCCCACAGGCCACCGGGTCAGATCGCACCCGACCGAACCGGGCCGGCCCGTCTCGCGTCCCGTCGCGTCGCGCGCACCTCCTTCTCCTCCCTCCCCTTCTTCCCCAGGGAGAAAACACCTCGCCTGCATACGGACGACGCACCACCCCCGCTGCCCCCCCGCAACCCCGCTCCACCGCGCCCGATCTCCGGCGTCGACACCGCCGCCTCCGGCGAGGCCCTTTCCGCGCTCTTGAGGCCTCCCCAGGTGCCTTCAGGCCTTCGCAACCCGCCTCGTGGGCTTCCCCGGGCTCCCCTGCCCCAAACCCTAACCCTAGCTCCTGTCTTGGGGCCGTGCATGTTCATCTCCTGCTCCATCGGGCGCTCCATTCGGCTTCCTCTGGCTCCCACGGCCCCGTAGGATCGCAATTGAGGTATGTAGAATGCCGTGCGGTGTTGTGGGTGGGAGGTCCGAGTGGTCAGTGCTGGGGGACTGCACCGGCGGCTGCTGAATTGTGCTGCATTTGGGCTTGGGCGGGCGTGGGGTGGTACATGCGCTGGTCTGCTCCACGTAGTAGTCGCTGAGCCAGAGTTAACTAGTAACGTGCATGGGCTAAAAGTACGTCATGTCACTTTTCAGTTTGGGAAATGGTGTGGGCGGGCTCAAAAATGTGATTTTTTCTGTACTTGTTCTGACGGTCCTGGACTTTTCTTCTGATATGGAAACTAATGACATCGTTTAAGCAGCCTGTCAGGTTGTGTGTTTTTTTTGGTTACTTGTGCGCCCGCCTTGTTCACATTGCTGCTGAATGGCTGACAGATTCGGCTGATAAGCTCAACATGTCATTTGCAGCGCTTGCTCTTGTTTGTTGGTCACATGCCTTTATGTCAAAGTCTGTCATTGAATTGAATTATCGTGGTTAGACTCATTTTAAATCTTTTTATATGTTTTTCTTTTGCTTGAGTCTTGTATGACAGGAGCGCATTTCTTGTTAGAAACTCTGATTGGTCCGTTGTTTCTGATAGCATTAGTTGGGTGTATGTTGACCGGCTTTTGGTGCAGGGAACAGTGTCTCTTTTCTTGACTTGAGAATCTGAGAGGACACTTTGCAGTTTAATGGCACACACTTCTGACTAGATGTGCATACAATGATGCATGGGCAAAGCCTGCTTCTGTGGTCCAGTGGCTATTGAGCTGTGCTCTATGGGAGGTATTGCTGAATGTGGTTTGAGCGTTGACACTAAAGCTTCACCACGTCGTGCAGCCATAGAGAAAGCTCAAGAGGAGCTGAGGTACATATAAACTAATAGACCTTGCTCTGAACTTACATATGCCTTCTCTACATACCTGATGCTCAGCAATGCAAAACTCCAGGCAGGAATACGATGTCCGTGAAGAACGGAGGAGGGAGCTTGAATTTCTGGAGAAGGTTTGCATTGGCATCCTTATGGTTTGCACATTGAATTTGCGTCAGAACTTTTTTCCTTGTTTATTCAGCACTTAATGTTGCAGGGAGGCAATCCCTTGGATTTCAAACTTGGCCATGTAGCTTCGCTTAGTGTACAGTCCACTTCTGTGACAGAACAGATAGCTGAACAAAATGTGATAAGGTGATAACTAATTACTGATCTATCATTTGATAACATTGTTTATTCATCTAAGCCTTTTGTGTCTATTATTGTACCGCAGTGAGGCCAAAGGTAGTTTTGCATTTGCTACATCACCTCATGGGGATTCTGTTGAAAGCAGTGACAAGCCAGGAAATTCGTTGTGCCGTGAAGGCAATACAGCCGATAATCTTATGCTTTTGGATGGAGATGCCAGCAACATAGGTGGGGAGAAACTTTCGAAACGTGGAACTAAGAGAACTAATTCAGTTCAAGCCGAGCAGTTCCTGCACTGTGATGGTCAGAACAATGCAAAAGAAGGAGAAGATTCTGGGTTGCTCCGTCTTGGTCCAAAGAGCCAAGCATACGCACGACGTAGGTCAAAGTCTATCAGAGAGAATGCAAATAGTGCATCTGTTAGGCATCCGCCAATTCCTCCTTTGAGTTCTCAGCAAAAAGATGTAACGGGGATAATCCCAGAAACCAAGACTGAGGATACTGGTGTTTCATCCATTGGTGATTCAAAACCGACTAGTCCTAACTCTAAAAATATGCTGAAAAACGCATCATTACTGAATGATAAGGTGGCAATGGAGACGGAAAATGTTCAAGCAATTCCTGAAGGCAACCAAACATCCAAAAATGAGTTATCAAACAGCAACAATGGCAGTCCTGCTATGGAGATTTCACCAAACAGTGTGCCTGATAATTCTCATCTTACTGTAGGTGATCAGATGGCTACTGCATTTGCTTCTGTGGAGTCCCCAGATGCTATTTCAAAAGTAGCTGCCTCAAGGATAGTCTGTTCTCTCCCATCTATATCCAATGAAATATCGAAAGAAGCACAGACTCTTGAGAAGGCAGGTAATAGCCCATCCATGGTAAGTGTGGTTGACATTCATGCAGATGGTATGGATAACAATGGTGCGACACCTTACTCTGCTGTCAAAAGTGCTAGTTTGAATGAAAATGAAGTCGATCCAATTCATGCATATGCTGCCAAAGCAGTTACTGAACATCCAGGTCAAAATGAGAATCTTGTACCAGTGAATGCAGATGAAATGGCTGATGAAGGCTTGAATAAGATCCTCCCTGACAACAAGGATGATAAGAAAGATGGTCAACTGGAAGTTAGTAGTCGGCCTGTCGTTTTGGATGACAGTTCTACTCCTGCACATCCTGAATTTAGCAATTCCTTCTATGCGAAAGATGAAAAAGAAGTTTGTAACAATGCAGTAGATTCAAAAAATAATGCAGAACAGCTTGCTACTTCTAATCAGGGAAAAGGGAACATGGAGGAATGCAAAGATTCTGATGGAAATAATGCAAGTGAATCAAGTGTTGCCCAAAAGCTAGCTTCTGTTACTGTGCCCCCTGCCACAGACACAGGTGATGTGAGTAACTTTGTAGAAAATGATGTTGAGAAATCTAGCAGAGATCAGGAGAAGATAGCAAAGAAGGAATCTGAAGATTCTGTTGTTGCAAAGAAGGATTATGAAGATGCTATCCTCAGAAGGGCACGGTATATAGAGGTATACCTAGTATATAAACCCTTCCTTTCTGATAGTGCTCTTTTGCTTCTAAAAAGGGAAAACTCATTATTTTGCACAGGCAAACATTAAGAGGGCTGGTGAACGGTCTCTCTGCAATATTTCTTTGGAGAAGAAGCGGAAGAGCCACTGGGATTTTGTTCTGGAGGAGATGGTCTGGATGGCAAATGACTTCATGCAGGTTCTTCTTCAAGTGTTCCTTCTATGAACTGAAATATTTTTGCTGTGTAGCTCCCAATTGTTGACTCGAAAAACTTATTTGAATATCTCACTTCCATAATAGGAGCGCATGTGGAAAAATGCAGCTGCAGCACAGATGTCCCACTGGGTTTCTTCTAGAGGACGAGCGGCATTTGAAGAAGCAAGCATTCAGAGAAAGCAGAAATCTGTTGCCAGAGTTCTGGCCAATGGTATTATGAGCTTTTGGCGTTCAGTCCATACTTTACAAGCTAGTGGTGGTATTCTTAAACCAATGCAAATAGAGCAATCAAATGGGCTAGAAGAAAATAAGCTGGGTGGGTTCAAAGCAGAGAAACCGGTAAGCAAAATGAATATACTGATTAATTTTTTTGTACTTTGCCAGAATGCTTAAGGACTTCATGTTTATTTGTAAGTGACCCAGTTTAATGGAAATGTTAATGGCTCTTGATGTTTGAGCTTTATGTTTATATAGCTTGGTGTATTTGGCATTTGATATTGGGGTGATATTGAATTTGTACAGGATGAGGAGTGTTTGGAGCACGGAAAGTCTCGTCAGTCTCCTATTCATAGCTATGCACTTAGGCTTCTTGAGTACAACATTGATGCATCTGAATGTCTACCATTAGCCGAAGCACCACCAACTCCTGACAGGCTAAATGATTTTGGCATTTTGAAAGTACCTGATCAACTTTCAGAAGTAATCTATCTGAACACTGTTCTTTTCATAACCTGTTTGTTTGCACTGTTTTTTTTTCCATCAAAGTGCTAGTAAACCTGATACAGCAACTGAGGATGGGTCACATCTCTCAGACTTTTGTTCTCTTTGGCTCGAATTTGGGTGACTATTCCTTGTGTACAATGCCATCGAGTTCCTCCTAGGTTGATCAAGTTTTTTAATAAACAGTAAAACCTGAAATGACCTAACAGGATATGCAAAAGAAAATGCTAATGATCCGCCCCTAATTTCAGGTAAATCTCTTTTACGGCGTAGCACCTGGTGCAATGCAGGCATACAGGGAGTCTATGGAGCATCTCTTTGTTTATAATAACAAGGTAAGGAGATAGTCTTGGTACTCTAATAGCCTTAGACTTTTTTGACTACCAGGTTATTTTGTTAAGGGCGTGTTTGCTTCATGGTCTCCCAGGCGAGCTGCCTGCCAGTCGTCCGAAATCGGATGTCTAAGGGCGACGCTCGCGCCAGGCAAAACAGTCTGGGAGCAAAGCAAACATGCCCTAAATGTTGAAAACTTGAGCACACTGAAACATATATCTTTTCGGTAGAATACATGGTCAAGTGTTTCGCTTGTGTATCATTTTGTAACGGTTAACAGTAATACTATGTTACTAAATTGTTTTTATCTTTCTCGTTTTCTTTCTTTCTCTCTGGTCCTTATGGCTCTTGTTGAGCATCATTCACTAGTGTACCTCAACATGCTTGGGAATAAAGGCTTTGTTGTTGCTGTTGTTTCACTTTTGATTGCTCTTCAATTGCTGTTTTCTAGGAAAAGCTCCGTATGTTAACTGTTAAGCAGTGGGGTTGCAAAATGCACTAGTCTCTTTCCAAGTATCTGCTTGGTATTATGGCTATAGAATCTTGGGTGTTAATAGCTACCTTGTCAACACAAATGCTAACAGGAAACGCCTATAAGATACATGTTGACACAATACTGTTATGTCCATTTGCATTTCTGCCCTTTTCTGTGTGGTTGTAAAATGGACTTATTGAAATTAATATCTATTTGTTCCAGAAAATTGGTAACACTGTACTCAAGGATGATTATGAGCCATCAAGATATGCATCTGTCACAGGTATTATTATGTGTTTCATATTCTTACCAACATAAACTATATACCACTATTCTCTAATTTCCTGTGTTATTATGTGTTTCATGTTCATGCCAACACTAAATTTTGTGTAGATGTCCCTATGGACAATGCATATGGAGATGATGAAAGGGAGACACGCACCTATTTATTGCCTGGAGCTTATGATGGTGGTTTGGCATCCAAAAATAGTCACAAAAAGAAGCACCCTTTGCCGCAGAGGATAAATGGCGTAAGGTCGTATGAAATTGGTGCTGACAGTCCTTATGAACCACCGTATTTGGAAAGCAAATCAGGAAACCAGCAACTCTTATCGAACAGCAAACGAACAGACTTCCTCTCCATTCCTATAAAACGCATCCGCACAGCAGCTAGGCAGCGGGTTGTGAGTCCATTTCCTGCTGGTGCTTCTGGGACCCCTCAATTCACAAATAAAACAGACGCATCTAGTGGAGACACAAACTCCTGTCAGGATGATCAAAGTTCATTACATGGAGGGTCATTTTCCAGGAAGAATGCAGATGTAGAGTCCACTGTTGATTTTGACAGACAATTGTTGTATGATGGTAGTGAGGTGTCTACAAAATCTAAAAAGAAGAAAAAGACTAAGCACCCAGGGTACAAGGCACTACCAAATGTGGCCGAATCTTGTTCATTGATGGCTCCTGGAAAGGTTAATGCTTTGTGCAAAATTTTCACTATTTTTGTTGGTGGCTTTGTTTGATAGAGGAAGTTTCTGGTGATTTTTTCAGGGCACTTATGATCCCAGGTCTCAGATCGATATGATAGCTCAATATGAGCAGGTATACTTTTTCTTCTATATTTGATTATATTGCTTGAAATAGATCATTGCAACTAAATTTTATGTCAATAATTTAAGTTTTGTGGTGGCTATCCATACTTCTATTTAGTAACAAATTGCTGAATAACAGTCTGTAATGATTTAAAGTTCTGAAAAAAAAATCTTCGTGCTAAATGAATTTGGACGTGCATCATGTATTATATCGCTCTTTTGTGTGTTCTAACGCTGAGATCTGGGAATGCCACAAGATCATCTAACACCATCATACTTAGTATCTGATGCATGTTTTCACCATTCTGTACCAGAAGGATTATATTAAAAAGAGACCGGAGACTCATCAATTCGAGTCAAATGGGAATTTTGGTACTTCCTTTATCCATTCTTTGGATAGCATACTTTATCATCATATTTTCACTAATGCCACATGAATACAACTTGTTCTTATCATTGGAATGTGAATAGCTCCTCACATGTTAGGTGTTATTGATTTATCGACAGTGGTTAATGGCCTACATGCTGCTAAGAAGCCTAAATTGTTGAATCAAGCACCAGATATTTCACTGGAAGGTCTTACACCAGTTGGTCCAATGGCCTCTCCTGCTGCATCACAAATGAGCAACATGGCAAACCCTACGAAGGTCATAAAGATTAGCACCCGTGGAAGAAAAAATAAAGGACTCAAGGTATTAATATCTTTTTGTAATTATCATTCTGGTTTTACAGTTTTTGCATCCCACTTAAATCTTTTTCTTCAACGTTTGCATTACTTTGGCTTACTAAAAGTTATCAGCAATTAGTTTTTGATCCATGTTTTGGACTTTGGGAACATAAAATGGATGGCCTACACATTCGTTTAGGTCAGATTATGGTTTAGTCACTGTGAGAAGCACTACAAATATATTTACTAAAATTTTCATTTCTTGCTATTCCTTCTTGCCCCTGTTGTCCACAACAACTGAATGCACTACTGAGTAAAGCTGTTTACCTTGTTATTGGTCACTTGGACATTGTGTGTCTCCATTATTGGTAATGCTAGGAACGAGCAAAGTTTTTATTTCTTGAATACGCTGGAGAGCTGCATATCATTATATTAAGAAGAAACATGTACAACACCACGCCAGCCTCACTCAATCAAACACTAAGATCGTGCCTTCAAGCACAACTCAACCTGACCTTGACGAACAGCCGGCAGCCTCTAGGACTGGCCACTTGTTGGTGCAAGGGCAGCAAGGTAAAGAGATGCATTGTGCCCTGAACACACTCCAAAGATGAAGCTCTTCTGAGCAGAAGTTAACACCATAGTTTGACTAGGGATGATTCCATCAAAAACACAATGGTTACGGTGGATCCAGATTGATCAAGTACTTAGGATGACAATCGAATTCAGTCCTTGTCCTGTCCAGAGACTCACCACAGAGTTTGCCCACCACTCCGCAGCCACACTCCAAAGATGAAGCTCTCCCCAGCGGAAGTTAACACCATAGTTAGACTAGCTATGATTCCATCAAAAGCACAATGGTTACGTTGGATCCAGATTGACCAAGCACCTAGGATGACAATCGAATTTAGCCCTTATCCTGTCCAAAGATTCTCTCCACAGAATTTGCCCACCACTCTGCAAAAGACGTTTCATCAGGTTGTGGACAGAGAGATTGCAGACCGACCCAGATGTAGCAAGCTGTACCAAACTTGTGCAAAAACGCAAGCCACTAGTAAGTGATTGATGGTTTCCTCTTCCTGGTCACACAGATGCAATGCTCATGATGAGGAAGGCCACTTTGAGGCTTCGAGCAAGACAATCAGCAGTCCAACATCTATTGTAGGCAACTAACCACATGAAAAACTTACATTTGGCCGGTGCCCATGTCTTGCCAGATTCTTTCCCAAGGTCTGAACTGCACCACACCAAGAAACATGCCAATATGCCATCATAAGCTGATTTTGCAGAGTATTGGCCTAAGGAGCATTTTGCAGGAATGAGCAGAGTTCACGAAAATACAGCCATGCTTAGCATGAATTTGGCCAATTTTGACATTCTTGATTGATTGAAGTGCTTTAGCTGTCGAGCATGGCTAGAGGGAGGCTAGGTCAAGTTTATTGGCCAAAGAACTGGTGTAGGCCCCTGTTTTTGAAAGTCTGAAATATCACGAACTCACGCTCAGGTTGTCCTAGAGATGCTGATTCCAGGTTTGATCAGATATAAATTGATCTAAAATCTGAGCCGATTGCTATCTTCAAGATTTCAAATTCTTTTGAATAGACCAACATTTTCTGTTTTGTGTTAAGATGTTTAGCATTCTATGTTGTTTTTTGTAGTTTAGTTTTTCTTGAACACACAAGAGAGCTGTGTATCATTATTATATTAAGAAGAAGAAAATGGGGGCAAAACCCCATACAAGAAACCTTACACACGCACAACACAACCCACTAGGATCCTAAACAAACAGTCACACCCTTAACAAGAGTTGGAGACGACCACTACCACAATCAATAACAATCAGCCCCTGTGCATGGAGGTGATTGATGCCTCTCGCCCCAGCAAAACCTCCAAAAAGAAGCTCCTCACTTGCAAGTAATAATGCTCTAGATAGGTTAGGACTTAGGAGGTTCACCATCAAACACAGCGATTACGAAGACTCCACAATGTCCAGGCCCCTAAAGATGGTGATGGAATCCAGACCCTTTGTTAAATGATCAGGCACCCTCCTTGAACTTCTGTCCCACCAATCATCTAAGGAGATCTCATCAGATAGGTGAGTGAGACTGTAGCTGACTGGGCGCAGAAGGAAAAACCTGAATTCTTGTGCGAAGACGAATGTCGACATCAAGTGGTTAAAATTTTCCTCCTCTTGGTCACAAAGGGGGCAACAGGAAGGGTGGGGAAGCCCCCTCCATGCCAATCGATCAGCCATCCAACACCTTTCATGGACCACTAGCCACATGAAAAAACGACATTTCCCAGGCACCCAAGTTTTCCAAATCCTCTCATAAGGACTGAAAATTACCGTGCCAAGAAATAGGCTTTCATAGGAAGATTTTGCCGAATAATGCCCATCACCAGAGAACCTCCAAATGTGAGTGTCTTCCACCTCTGGTTTTAATATTTCTGAGATGAGATCCCAGAGGGTGAAATACTCTGAAAAAATTGAGCAGATAGGGCGCCCTGAAATCCCTAAGCCAGGTAAGGTCAGTTAAAGCTTCCAGAACTGTTGTCTTGTTCCTTTTCCTTTTGGGAACTAACGCCGAGACTTGAGGGGCAAGATCAGCTATTCTCTGGCTGTAAATTTATCTGTCAGTCCAAAACAAAGTTGCAGCACCATTACCAATCTCTGAAAGCACAGCAATAGAGAAGAACTTGGACACACTTATGGACTGGCACATGAATTTGGTCCAAGGATCAGTAGGATCTATTTTTCTTCAACCACAACCATCTCAACCGAAAAGCCCAGCCAAATGTTGTGGAGATTAGAAATTCCAAGAAAACCATCAATCTCTTTGGGGAGGCACACTTTGGTCTATGCCACTAGACAGTGGCCACTCTTGACTTCTTGTAGTTTATGTGTTTCTTATTAAAAAAAACATTCTAAAATTCTGATCTTTTTGTTAGATGCCAGCTGGTCATTCAGGTCCTGGAGGTCCATGGTCAAGTTTTGAGGATCAGGTTATTGTCTTTGCAATATTGTCGGTCTTATTTTTTATTGGTCGGCAATACTCTAATTTCCTTTTATACCAGGCTCTTGTTGTCCTTGTCCATGATATGGGTGAAAACTGGGAATTGGTGAGCGATGCCCTTAACAGCATTATCCAATTGAAGGTAACATTTTATTTAGGATGACCGTTTTAATTTGGTATTAGTCATTTATCTTTCTCCTGAATCATCAAAATGTACCATGCAACTATTTTGTTGCAACCTGTATGTTTGTGTTTCTCTTCTAGCACCTTTTGTATTTCTTAGGAGTAAGTTTATATTATTTTGTGTTCCTCTTTGTAACTAATTTATATTTATAATATTTCATGGCTTTGGATCTTAATTGTTGCAAACTTTCAATAGTCTGGTGCCAATTAAAAAATTATTTTCTATTTTATTACTTGATTTAAGATTTTAGTTTCTCCTTTGCAGTGCATATACAGAAGGCCTAATGAGTGCAAGGAACGCCATAAACTTCTGATGGATAAAAGTTGTGACGGTGCTGACAGTGCTGATGACTCAGGCTCATCTCAACACTATTCTTCTGCATTGCCTGGGATTCCAAAGGTTAATTCCCATTTATTATTTCTTCTATTTTACTTCTCAGCTTGTATATGGAAATGATTTTTTGGAATTGGAAGATTATGATTCTAGATCTTTGGTCAAGCACTCAAGCTGCTTCTAATCTGCTTCATCTTTCCAAAAATCATTATGGTGGTTAACTGGTTATAGAAAGAAATGAGAATTTTTTCTTCAACATTGTGCAGCACATATTTAACAAAAGATACACACTCTTTTGTCTTTAACACTATAACCCTCTGCATTTGAATATCAGGGTAGTGCAAGGCAACTGTTTCAACGCCTTCAAGGACCGTTCGAGGAAGAGACTCTCAAGACACACTTTGAGAAAATAATATTCCTTGGACAAAAATTGCATCAAACTCGTAGAAAGGTTAGTATTATGTTTTGGAAAACATCATAAATGATTGTTGGTTGGGATGTAATATGTTTGTAATCTTTTGCTTACATGTATTCCCTTCAAACCTTTTGAGCTTTGACTGTCAATATTGTTGGAATATAAGTGAATTGCCCACCTCTCCCCATCAGCTTAAGCTTTTGGGTTGAACTGGTCGGTGCATGCAACTCAATATGGTATCAAAGCCAGAGGTCTCAAGTTCGAATCCTAGTTAGCGCTACTAAAATAAAATAATTGAGGGAGCCTCCATGTGAGGGGGAGTGTTGGAATATAAGTGAATTGCCCACCTCTCCTCATCAGCTTAAGCTTTTGGGTTGAACTGGTCGGTGCATGCAACTCAATAAATATATGAAGAATTACATGCATTAACGAAATGAAATTAATGTTACTAGGATAATTGCTAAGAATGCTTTCATAAATTTTTTTTTTGTTTTTTACTTCATTAATATTTTTAATAGAAATTGTCCAAGTGTCAATGTCCTAACAACTTTGTTTTCGATATGTACCTTTATTATTCTATGGAGCCACTAAATCATTATCCCTACTTACACTGAAAACAAAATGTTTGCATGGATATCGGTATGAATATAGGCTCTTATATTATATTATTGACAGTTTCTTATGGTGATATATGTTTTTGTTAGAATGTATAATTCAATTTGCAGCCCAATTCAAATTACAGTCAATCATGCACTATATGATTTAACTATACTTATTTTGGGTTAATTTGAAAGTTTTGAATATTTCAGTTTGCAATCCAAGTCAGGTTGCATGTGATGTATGGTGAAACCAAACCATGCTTCTTTTTCTGAATATTCACATTTACTCCCTCCGTCCTGTAATATAGTGTATTCTAGTGATTAAGAGATTAAAGCGTGTGATTTTTATGAATATAGTTGTAGAGAAACACCGCACACCCTAACCACGGGGGTGACCTTCATTATATAGCCAGGAAGGCTTGCAGTACATGTATAAGTTACAATGTGGTACTAATACAAGTTCGGCTAGGAGTACAAGGCCAATGGGCCGTAAGCCCAATATGGGCTGTTATAATTATATTCTAACAATAGTGTATTCTAGTGATTTTTCTGAATATTCACATTTACTCCCTCCACATGATCAACATTAATACACTATATTAGGAAAACCTGTAATATGGAGAACCAAGCCTTGGGTAACATGTTTACTTATATAAAAAAATAATGTAACGATACAATATCACAAAATTTTGATACAAGCTTATCCTTTTGTACCCCAAATCCCTGATGTTTTTGATGCAATTTTTAAATGCTTGAATACACTGGATTACAGGACAGAGGGAGTATTTAATTTAAGTTATTTCAAGAACTTACCTCTAATGGTTCTTCCAATCTGGAACTCATTTTTTTGTATCATTGGTATTTGCTCACAGTGATATTCATGTGTCTACATCTTTTTCTTATTAGGGTGAAATCCAGGAACTGAGGCAAATAAATCCGCTTCATACTTCTCATGTTTTTGCACTTTCTCAAGCATGTCCAGGCAACTTATCTGGTGTCATTTTGACGTATGAACTATCCAATTTGAAGTTTGAACTACCTCTCTTAACAGTTCTTTTATGAACTTACAACTTGCTATATTGTCCATATAAAACTGCCATGTTTTTTCTAATTTTATTCTTGTTATAGGCCACTTGACCTTTGTGATGGACCTTCGAACTCGGATGCACTTTCTATTGGTTATCCAGGATCCCACACAAGTGGGTTAGCTCTTCCAAACAATAATTGTTCTGTTGGTCCTACTCTTCCTACTTCAAATATGAACGTGAGATTACCAGGTTCTCCTGGTATGGTTTTAGGAAGCAATTCGCCATTGCCTTTGAATGCTCCCTCTAGGTAAATGGTTGATTGTCCTCTATAGCTGATATGTAAAACATTCCGTGTTCATATTTGTTTCTACAAAATCTCTATTGCAGGGATGCTCAGAGGTATGGTGTGCCTAGACCAACCTCAATACAGGGTGATGAGCAATCAAGAATTCATTATAACCAGATGGTCAATGGCAGAAACCTTCAGCAACCTGGAGTTCCTGTTCCTGGTGTGTTACCACCTGGTGTTGATCGGGGTGCCCGAATGATGCCTCCTGCACATGGTGTTGGAATCATGACTGGACTAAATCGAGGTACACCTGTTACTAGGCCAGGTTTTCCAAGGCTTGGTTCTCCTGGAAACATGTCACCCAACAATGGTCAAGGCTTAAAAAATACAGTAAATGTTCATCCCGGTGCCATACCGGGACCTGGAAGTACTATGTTGAGGCCACGTGACCCAATGCAGATGCTTAGGGTAAGCACTCAATTTGATATGCATTAAGATTTAATTTCGTGTTATATTCTGCTGTGTTTATAATTTGGTAAGTATTCAATTTGATATACACATGCACACATCCACGCCCGTCCACTCTGCTATGGCAAGTTACATTTGCGCCTTTTAATCCAAAAAACAGCATGACCAGAACTACTCGCCAGCTTTAACTCTCTGCATGATAGGACCGGCCATTGAACGCAGCCTTATTGCGGTGCGCACAACATCCATGCAACCAAGGTGATCAGAGAATTCAGGCCTAGCTTGAAATCACCAGGGATCAACTTATCATTAACCACCATCCAAAGAAGTCCCTGTCCAGAGGAGATGGCGAGAGGTCTTGAAGACCGTAGTGACAAAAGGTGGGAAACCACACTTGTCTAGAGAAAACACATCCACATAAGATATGCTGGATGGTTTCAGCTTCCTGATCACAGAACAAGCATTTAGCCAGGTGAAGCAAACCTCTACGGTCCAGTCTGTCTGCCATCCAATGTATATTTTGCGCCACCAATTAAAGGAAAAATCGACACATCTTAGGTAGGTGCCCATGATTTCGAAATTAGCTGCCGTGGTTCAAAACCGACCGACCCAATAGAGAGAGCTATATAGGCAGACTTGGTTAAGTTCTGGCCGGAGTTTGTGAATTGCTAGTGATGCGTTGAAAATCTAGTGCCGACCAACCCTTAATCTGTTTTGAATATTATGACCAACTTCATGCCATTGCCATGGCTTCAGCATTATGCTAAACGGTAAACAGTCAAGTCACCCTTGTTCAGCATTTAGGTCGTTCAGATGGTGTTTAAATTGAGTTAAACAGACTAAATGGTTTTGTATAGTAGCACTAAAATATACATATTTATGTATGTAAGAAGCCCAATAGTCTAGAAAATATACATAATTACGCATGTAAATGATAAGTGTTCTACCAATTGATTTTTTTGGAATAAAACTAAATCCAACTCCACCTCATATACCTACGATGTTAATTAGTTGGATGCCAAATGTGATAATTGTAATCCTCCTATTGAGTAAATAGTGAATTAAATGGTCGTTTAGCTCATTTAATCATGTTTAAATTGATTCTATTTAGATGGTTTTTAATGGTTTAAACAGGTTTAATTGGTCCAACAGTTTAATTCACTGTTTAGGGCCTAAATGACATGGTTGGCCTTCGTTTAGGCGAACAGGTGGGCTTAATGAAAAATGGTTAAAGTAGGATAACAAAGTCTAACAAAGTAACAATAGAAGTAGAAAATACCTAAAGCACTTGCAGTGATGTAGCCAGAAAACAAATTAATAGGGGAGCAACACTTAATCTTCTTTCTTGAAGGGCTTGAAATATTGCCATAGGTTAGTGGGACATCAAAGGAAAATGGTCAAATGCTGGTATGTTGAGCAGCAAAATTTTGTGACCCCCTTATTTATCATTTTGTTCTAATAATCTCTTTGAATTGATAATATTCTTCTCCATCATGTTATGAAATTCTTGTCATTGTGTGTGCTCATGAAGGTAGGAAGTAACGTGATAACAGGAACCACAAAAGCTAAAAATTTCTACAGGACGACCTTGTGGCATTGTATCCAATGGAATGACCTAAAGATGACACATTCAATGATTGTTTAGTTGAGATATGTATGTTGTGTAGTGAGGAGGGTAAGGCGTGGCAATGAGTGAAGGAAAACTTATTCAACACTGATCCTGTGGTTATAGAATAAATGATCAAATCCGAAATGATGATGTATGTGGACATGGTGCGGTGGGGGTTGGCATTTTGAGTGGATTGAAGAAAAGATTCTCCAATGTTATTTTGAGATGGGTTCAGAATTTCGTACATATCCGGTGAAGCCTCCAGACATGGGAGCAAGCATTTAATAGATATTTGAGCTGATGGAATACATCCAAAGAACTGTATTTATATAGGAGCGTGATGAAATTAGCAGTTCCTATGCTAGAACCATGACCTAGGATATTAATGTTTGTTACTACTATTACTAACTTCTTGAGACAAAAAGGTTTACTGGTTTCTATTGTGTCAAATAAAAGGTTTAGTTGCTGTTGCGACATTAATTTCATTTGAGCAAGGAAAGTTATGGATAAATGAAGAGTTTTCATTTTTGCTTTTCTTGAAGTTACTAATACTATGGTCTGTTTCTTGTAGCCTGGCCAGAATTCAGAAGAGCATAGACAGATGATGATGCCAGAGTTTCAGTTACAAGTCTCACAGGGAAATAATCATGCTGTGCATTTCAACGGTCCACCATATTCCAACACTGGGGCATCTTCACCTGTCCAATCTTTCCCTGTCCAGCAGTCCCAACCACATCAGATGCCACAACAATCACACATGTATGGAAACACACACCTTCCTCATACCCAAGGAACAAACCAGTCAAATCCACAGCAGCAGCAGGCTTATGCTATGCGCTTGGCTAAAGAGAGACATATTCAACAAATGATGCCCCAACAACAGCGCCCACTATCTGGAGCCAGTGCAGTGCCAGCTGTACAGAACGGCTCACAGATGCAACAGCAGAGCCAAGGATCTGCAACCGGTGTGATCCCAGCTACACAGCCACAGCATAAGCAGCAACATCCTGCACAAAATGCACAAGGTAACCCAATGCTTCCCCATCAGCCTTCAGCCACTACTTCACATAAACAGAAGAAGCAACAGGGCCAGCAGCAGCCTAGACAAAATCAACAGCAACGAAATCAAGGCAGTCAGCAAGCTAAGCTTATGAAGAGCTTAGGCCGAGGGAACATGGTGCACCAGAGTCCTGTGGATGTTACTCAAGCTAGTGGCATTTCAACAAGCTGTAAAAATCAAGTTTCTGATAAGAATGTGATGCAACAGGGTCCAGGGCATTTTGTTGGTGGCAAAGGATCAATCCCATCGATACCTCAATCTGGGAATCAACCAAAGGTATACACTTCTCAGATGCCTCTGTCTCCAATGCAGACACCAGATATTAGTAATCAGGGCGCAGTCAAGGGTTCTTCCAACCATACGTTGTTAACTTCCCAACAAGGTTCACTTCATTCACCTTCACAGTTGGCACAGCAACAGCAGCAGCAGCAGCAACTACGGTACATGAATCCATCACAGAATAATATGCAAAGGTTGATAATGCAACAAAATCGTCATGTGAACACAGATGGCAGGATTGAATTACCTGTTGACCAAGTACAACATAACCAGGTAATGTCATCTGCCTCATTGGCAAGAAGTACAGATTCGGGTAGCCCAGGCATCTCATCTATAAGCCAGCGGAAACAAGAGTCAGCCCATGACCCAAGTGCAATTTCCTCAAGCTCGCAGCTAGCTAGCTCACCTCAAGACACCTTTGTTGGAAGTGACAAGCTGTTGCCATCATCCAGCCAAAGCATGCTGCAAAGGCAAATGTCCGGTGGTGTGCCTATACATGGTCATGGCATTGGTGGCCAGGTGCAGCTACAACAGTCTCGGCAGCAACTGCAGTCTCAGCAGCAGCAGCAGCAGCAGCAGAGGCCTGTTGTTCAAGGCGGTGTATATGCTCATCCCTCAAATTCCGGACCAGGATGATGATGGACCAAACTGGGCCCGTATTTCCGAAGAGCATTCCTTCCCCTTGTAAAGTTACTTGTACAGGTATCTACTATTCAGACATGCTCCTTGATGTTTGCCACAGTTTTGTTTGCATTTAAGTTATACAAGAATTTTGAGTTAAAACCCTGAGCACATTTTGACTGTTTATTTCGTAAGTTCTTATGGGTATATCAATCTACTCTTGCTCCCTCCCAGTCCCAACCCCAACTTTCTGCATAATTTTTTGTTTCTCAAGCTTTATTGCCTTATTTGCTGCTAGAGCATCTATAAATGGCAGGGCCTCTGTTTTCAGTTTTCTGATAACCTTCCTATCTTTTTGTAGGCGTCCGTGCTGTGGAAGATGTGCGGATGATAGTGCTCTTTATTCTCAACTTTGAGCTAATTGTAGCCTCCTCAGTGTCAGGTAGATAATTATTTCTCGTACCATTTTGGTGCCACACTGCTGCCTTCCATGTAGCTTGACCCTAGATTGCTGGAGGTGGTTCTTGTGAGGGCAAATTCCTTTGGTTGTCAAATTGTAACCCGACACTGGGCCCAGTTGTATATTTTGCCTTTTGAGGTCCATGTTAGAGACGATCTCTTCTTTTGTATAAGCCTGTATATTCAGCTCACAAGTCAATGAATGCAAAAGAAAAGTCTTTCTTTGCGTCAAACCACATCCTGTTGTTTCTACTTTTCCAGTTTCTTGAGTCCTGCTTTGCGCCGATAAGTAAGGGCCTGTTCCCCATGGAATGCAAAATACAAAATACCAACTACTTCGGAATGATGAAATATAAAATATCAAAATTTGCAGGATTATGTTTAGTTTCATCCAAAATGTAGAATTTATTACTCTCATTATAGCCTCTCGAGGTTCTTTTGAGCTTTTTTTTGTAGCCTCTTGAGATTAAAATCCAGAATGGAGAATGATAATTATTTTTCCACAAAATTTGTATGATATTTAGTTTCATTATGCAAAATGATGAACAAAATCCAGATTTTTTTAGAATAAAATGAGAACTAAACACCCCTAGGCCTTGTTTGGATGTAGTCGGATTCGTATCAATCCACATATGTTGGGATGGATTGGAGTGGAAGTTGAACTAAATTCCACCCCAATCCACTCCAACACATGTGGATTGAGGTGAATTCGACATCATCCAAACAAAGCCTTAAGTGGAAATATACCCGCAAGTGGCCTTGTTGGTTCAGCAATCCTATTGTCAGCACAATGGTTGGTTATCCTCTACTGTTCTATGGTCTATAAGCTGGTGGTGGTGAAGCCGCGAAGTTTAAATGACTGTTTAGATGCTCATGTATTTACTTAAGTTCATGTGTGTTGAAGTGATTTGGTGTAAGTTTAAACTAAATTTCACACTAAATCACTATCTATGTGCACCAAACCACTCCAACACACCTGAATTAAGGTAGATATATAGACATTCAAAGGAGCCTAAGTGCTGCCGCTCCTGTTATTTCTGCTCGATGCAGTACTGATTCCGGGGTGGATTATTGAATGAGATCGTGAAAAATTATGTGGTTGTCCCTAGGGCAAAGCCGGTTCAGTATAGGCAAAGACTAGCAAACAGAACATCACAGCATTTAGATGGGGTACATCCACCACAAGCGCCTAACCTCAAAGATGATAAACATTCTACTATACGGACAAGATCTGTTATCAAATTTGAATAAAAATATTTATTTTGTAAAAGGTGACATCCGAATATAATTTGTCTCCCACATCCCGTAAACTCACCAAGTTGATCCATACGTCTGACCTGCTGGAGCCCTCTTCTCATCAGAGGATAAGCTCCCCGACAGTAAAGCTTGAGCTTAGCATGTGTCTCTTAAAAAAAACTCGGCCGCCCCCACGGCATTGCACTTAAGAGAGAAGATCTCAGTACCCCGAACGAAAAAACCCCCGAACCCCCGCCCCATCCGTACACAGGGAGACGTTACCCCGGGGTGAGGGCGATCTCTTTACCTGTGCTTTGACCTGGGGCGAGCGAGGAGATTTTTTTAACCACAGCCTGAAATTCGCTCCCACGGGGATTCAAACTCAGGACCTCCGTCTCAATATTCAGATACTATTGGTCCTCCAATTATTTAAAATTGGTTCAGGACATGACACTTGAGCTGTTTGGACTTATGATGAATGGTTGGTTCTCTTTTGGTAAAATAGTCATTCTTGGCCCTCAACTATTACTCCAGGCTCAATTTCACCTTAAACTTTCAAAACGACTGTTTTAGTCCTCAAAGTATACTTTTAGGTTCACTTTCATCCTAAAACTATAAAGATGAACGTTTTAGTCCTCAAACTTTAAATTTTGAGCTCAATTTCATTTTGAAACTATTAAAGTGTATGTTGTTCTTTAAACTTTTATTTTTTAACTCAACCTCGTCTACATTGTACGTGGAACACTGCACTATTGCACATCATGAGCTCCAACACCACCAGCAATTGAAGATAGAAAAATAATATTTATCCAAAAACTCTTTCATGGCCATTGATAATTCCATGTTGTTATTTTTAGTATTACCTTATAATTGTACCATTTATATATATCCAACTAAATTGATATTTGTGGTAGCAATTATAGTTACAACGAACACTATTTATTCTTCAAGAATACATGGATATATTGAAAGTCGAAACAATAGCAGATCTATAATTTTGATAATTTATGGATGAAATTATGCTTAAAATATAATGATTTATTTTTGAATAAACAAAATTGAGCTGAAAATAAAAAGTTAAATGCACTTTGATAGTTTATGGATGAAACTGAG
>Ga0182004_10000533_pt1 | contig 23696 bp, 18 predicted proteins | sample Sormic07211540_1_FD_120479 | JGI IMG/M metagenome (GOLD analysis project Ga0182004, IMG submission 120479) | Endophyte microbial communities from Sorghum bicolor roots, Mead, Nebraska, USA - 072115-40_1 MetaG | ecosystem: Host-associated > Plants > Roots > Unclassified | place: USA: Nebraska...
AACTAATTGCACAGTTTGGTCGAAATTGACGAGACGAATCTTTTGAGCCTAGTTAGTCCATGATTGGACAATATTTGTCAAATACAAACGAAAATGCTACAGTGTCCATTTCCCAAAATTTTTTGGAACTAAACAAGGCCTAGTATTATACAGCTAGCGATGCATTGAACGATAACCAAAAACACGTACCGATATATCATGTGCATATACTTGCTGTAAGTCTGGTTTAAGATTATTCTTTTTGGGCACGAAAAGACAAGGTTATACTAAGCGAAGCATATGTGCACAGTTACGTCCCCGCGTGAGGCGTGCCCGTGCCCAGGTGGTTGCACTGCGTCGTTGTCGTCGTCCACCACCCTGCAGGCCACTTCATGCATGCACGCACGCCGCGAATGTCTGTCTGCGCGTCCAAATCTGTCACTCACCAAAAGGAGGATAACAGTAAATTAAAGGCTGACTAAAACTGATCAATTGACATTTCTAAAGAGAGCGCTAGCTAGTTTCACATCATCGATATGGCCTTTAGATAAGACTTGATGATAGCCACGTACTCTCTATGTCTCATTGATAATAATGTCGTTTTTTGACTTTTAGATTTCTTATTTGGTCATTTATCTTATTCAAAAATTTTATATAAATATTATTTATTTTATTATGACTTATTTTATTTTATTAAAGATACTTTGTAATAATTCATTTATTTATTATTTATATAAAAAATTTGAATGATTAAACAAGAAGTTTAAAAGTTAAAAACGATATTTTTAATAGGATAGAAGAAGTATGTCATAACTAGGACAGTGTCCAGCTAGAGCAATAATGCTTTAGCAGTAGGGGAAAAATAATATGAGTACCATGTTGCTTTAGACAAATAATAATACATAGCAGGCAGGGTCTGATTGGTTGCTGTTGTATTAGTATAGAATTGCATCACAATAGCCTGTTTAGTTTGCCATAAACCTGAATGAAATTGAGCAACTTGTTGTTAAGTTTGTCTGAAACGTAAGTTGAGCAGTGTTGTTGTTATCCCATATTAGTGAGTGTAAAACCTGTGTGCTTGGGTGACTGTGGGTGTTTAAGTTACTCACATCTGCCTTCGATGAAGTTACCCCAACCTATTTTGGGCCCATATAAAAGTAGGATTTGCCCTGCTCCCTACCGATTACTACATACATGCCTACCATGCATCCACCCTCTCCCTCCCACTCGATCTCTCACCTACTTTCGTTTGTGGCGACTTGCATTGGCTGGTCACACTATGGTCGTGACCCAGAGGGTGACAACGGGGATCTTTACTGTGCCATGGATCGTGTTTAGGCCTTAGGGTGCATGACGAGGAGGGGCATAGATGGATATGCAAGATTTGATCGACAGTCTAAGACAATTAATTACATATTATTTATGGTATTTTGCTGATGTGACAACATATTTATTGAAGAAAGAGGTAGAAAAAAAATAAGATTCCAAGTCTTATTTAGACTCTAAGTCTATATTATTCGAGATAATAAATAACTTTAGACTCTATGATAGAGTCTGTATTGTGAGTGCCCTACATATAGACTTGTGTAAGTAACCATACGTGGCCAAATTGTATTGGGGTGGTGTCTGAATAAAGAGTTGTGTAGGCAACCAATTGGATCCATAAGCACATATTATACAAACTACAAATAGAGACCAAGATAAAATTGTATTGTTTTGCACCTTAGGTAAATATACAAATTATATCAGAACGAAGTACCGCTTAGTTAGTTCATGAAATTAATTGAGTATAGCTCTGCTAGTTGGGTTAGTTGTAGGAAAACCTACCCATCTAGATTCAAGTTCCGAGACTTAATATGGATGCTTGTATTTTTATTGATTTTTTAAGATTTAATGGTGTTGTTATTCTTAATTTAGTGGTAGACGATATGCTTGTCAATAAAAAGATATATGTGCCGACTTTGTTAATCTCGTGAGTTGTGAGTTAACTCCTTTAGAGGTCCTCATAGGAGTAGACTAATAGGGTATATGTGTCTATGTATAAGTGTTCACATCTACTACAATTTCACAAAAGCCCGATAACTATACCTAAACATAACTTTGTGGAAAGATCAGTAACTACTGTTATTTAGGGGTGGATTCAGCAAAAGAAAACAGCAAGTAACCTAGTTTATCTTCCATCTAGCAATGAACATAGGTAAAAACGTTTGAACTTCATCTATCTTCCAGTAAGTCTCATGTAACCCTCTACAAATTATTTTTACTCACAGGTTCAAGTTGGAACAAATAAGGATCATGCCCCTCCCCCCCAACCCCCTAACACCATACCAAACTTTTAATCCTATCTAGATTCTAAATAAGATACATAAGCAACAATTATAATCTTACTACTTTTAAGAATCAAAATTTGCAGCCATGCTAACGTTTTCTCTATTTTCGCAGGTACTAGTTATTATCTTTGAGAATCTTAAAATTGTGATTTCAAACCTTTTAAAAAGTTTAGAATATGTTTTGATGGGATTGACCATGTTCAGCTGGCCCGCTCTAATCAAAATATCTATTTCCACCACTAAACATCATCATGAACATTTTTTAGGGAAAAAATAAGCAAACACCATTCATGTTTTAATCATGACTATAAATTAGCGCCCAACTGTGAACTGATCATAGGGGTCAGCTGGTCGGGTTACTTGTGGTGAAATCTGTCCACCCGGGTTTAAGTCCCCGACTTGGCAAGGCTCAGTCCTTCGGTCGTAATCTGTCGGCTCAGTCTTTTTGAAGTTGCTCGTAGAGGTAGAATTTACGTACTTATAGTCTTATACTGTAAAATTCTAAAGAAAAACGACTAGCAAGCTCCCCAAGTGCGCCCTGCATGCTTCTAACAACAGTGCAATATTGACCCGTGTGCGCGGAAGCGTGACGAACAACTCCTTGTACAAAAAATAAAGGGCACTGAAGCCCCACACGTACGGGCCGGAAGAGCAGTTGACGTATGTACGTGTGGACGCAGCACTGATATACGGTACTCTTAGGCGGCCATGCTTGCAAGGAAAGGACTGCGAAAAGTTTCTTCTCCCTGGTCCTATAGCTGCGATGCAAGATAAACAGTACACGTCTCTCTCTGGCAGGGCTTGCAAAAGACGATGGTACTGAGCGAGTCCTCAAATGATGAGCCGTATACTAGGTACTAGCTAGCTACACAGGAGGAGGCATACACACAGGTGATGCTCTTGTACCTAACCTAGAGGCTTTTGAGGAGAACGGCGAGCTGCTCTTTTTAAGTCCAGGTCGTTGAAGCTGACTGACCCAGCAGGACCGAGCGATCGAGGCTCCTGATGGCCGATTTGTCCTTGCAGTTGCAGTTAGCCGGTTGCTCACTCCTCTCGTCGATCGGTCGGTCTTGGGTCCTCCATGCATGTACTGGCACCCCCTGTTCAACTCGACCGGGGAGTGGTTGTTGTGTACTAGCTCGCATAAATAGTATTTGACCACATGCACGCATGGACAAGTAACAGTGCACTGTGCACGTACGTACGACGATACGTGCTCGACGATCTCAACTGCTTTTGCACGCAGGGGCCGGGGCCGGCCGGGAACGGATATATGAGCAGTGCCTAGTGACTAGCTAGTGTCGTTATTGCACGACGACGACTTTTGAGCTTTCTTCCAAGTGCTGCAGAATCCTGTTCCTGGGTGCCAAACCATAGCTTCCGATTTGGCATCACATGCGCTTTTACACATACATATCGGCATGAGAACGCACGCAAACCATGCCAGCAGGTTTCCAAAAGGCGTGGCCGTGAGCTAGCTAGGCCGTCAGCCATCGATCCGATCCCGTCGACTCGCCCGCCATTTGATCGCGTCGCGGGAAAGCACCACTGTTCAGACGATATCTCTAAACATCTAAAGCTAGCCGTGCGTGCACCCAACTCAATGAGAGAGAAAGGGACAGACCAGCTAGCTGCGCGCGTCGTCGACGCCGAGAGAGAAGAGACCACAAGAAACCTCTTCTCGTCCACCCACCCATCCATCCATCCATCCATCCATCCATCCATCCCTCTGCTAGGAGTAGCTACTAGCTCCATTGCTCTAATCCATCGAGAACACGTCGCGGTCAAATATTTACACGTACGCGACGGGCCAGAAAATGCTTCGCCTTCACGTGCCCGATCGATCGCCCGACTTATATATTTATCCACACCTGTGTACTTATTTATTGACATGTACTTTGCTTGCGCAACGTAAGCTTATATATACTCCATATAATAAGCAGCTTGGAAATGGAAACTTAGCCAATTAGGTGTGTTTTTTTTTTGTAAGAAAGGTACAGCGCACGCGTGCATGCAGAGTAGTTCACGTCAATTGCCTTGGAGCTGCTAGGCAGCCGTTTCTGTGATTGTCTCCCGGACCCCGGAAGCCGACAAGACCAGCCACGCGCTGCGATGGTAACTTGTGCATCTGAAACACTGAAGACTCCCAGTTTCAACCAAACGGCCGGCCAACCGCCGCTTCTCTTTGACATCACACTGAGTACTAAAAACCGCTAGCTTGCTTGTTTATAAGAGTATTAAAAGCAAATCCATCTCTTCCAACTTTGTTCTCTTTATTATGAGTCCAACTTTGCTTCATTAATTACTCCTCCTGTTTTGAAATACATAACACGGTCATCAAAAGTACTTCAATCATGGTTTATATGTTTGTACACTTATTACACATATACAAGAAGACTAAATTGCATCCACCATAAAACAACTATCCATGTGGATGTAAGCTCAATTTGATGCAAGAACTTGGTTGTTTTGTGCATCTACAGTCCAAACATTACACATGTGGTGTAATTGGTCACATTGTATGTCGTTGAGGACAATCTATTTAGGACACACATATATTCATTTGATAGTGGTCCAACTTGCTTGGCTCGATCTTATCAGAACCCCAATGTCATGATAGTTACACTTGACCAATGTAAGTGTAATGCAAATAGCACATATAGCAGGTCTAACCTAAATAGCTCCGTAGCATAGTCAGACGACGCACGAGAAAAGGATTTTTGACAGATGTCACGAGGCGAAGGTCATCGAGAACCCGTCGCCATTCTTTGCTCCCCCACTAAGCTTGCCAATGCAGGACACCAATGTCATGTATGCTGCAGGGAACACATACACACCAATATGATGATCAGTTTGTGGCCGGATGTGTCCTACCAAATAAGCATGGACATGAGGTTGTCTATCAAATGAAAGTGGAGCACAAGTCCACTCAACTCACGACTTAAGAGGTGAAGGTAGCACAAAGCGCGTTGTGGTGGCCTAGAACCGGCAAAGAGAGAAAGACTAGGGCTACCTACAAGATGTCCCATATGCATGCGAATAGAGCGGTGGATGAGCCAAGAATGCTACGACGATATCATTTCTAGGGATAGTGAATCCCTAGATCACTGTCTCGCGTAGCCAAATATGTATGGGTAGTATTTGGACCATATACTTGGACTAATTTCTCTAAGTTCTTCTAACAAATTGGGCACCTTGCAAGTTGTTGCGAAATTTTTTTGGATTTTGCTACTTTAGCATTTTCGTTTTTATTTAACAAACATTGTCCAATCATAGAGTAACTAGGCTTAAAAGATTCATCTCGTGATTTACAGACAAACTGTGCAATTAGTTTTTATTTTCATCTATATTTAATACTTCATGTATGTGCTGTAAGATTTGATGTGATGGAGAATCTTGAAAAGTTTTTGGTTTTTGGTGGGAACTAAACAAGGCCAATCTACTGTAAGATGAATGCAATCTACTGTACTTCTTTTTGTGTAGAAAGGCAAAAAAAAAAAACAATTTGAAACAATAAAAGAAGGTCAACTATGTCATCGATCTATTTTAAAACGAAGGGAGTACCACTGCTTTTTTACTTTTTAGCGTTTCAATTCAAAACGAGGAGATGGACAGTTTTCTAGTTGGAGAAGTTTCCCACGCGCGCACTGTTTCAACCTTCCCGGCCTTCACGCTCCGCTGACTTGTCAAATTTACCCTGCTGCTGGTGGGTGGCACTGGCATGCGTGCGGGCATTCAGAATTCAGATGCAGCAGCCATCGGCATCGGCAGAAAGCCAGCGGTAAGAAATAAAAACCCAGCAGGAACTCATCACTCATGGCTGCCGCGACGAAAATCCACCGATCCGTCTTCACCGGCCGTGCCGCGCGTCCCTGTCGACAAAAGGCGGCACCGCTGTTATATTAATCGCGAGATGATGGTGATGGAGCTAGCTAGCTAGCTGGTTTGCAAGTAATATAAGCTCGATCGCTGCTGCTGCGGCCACGCTTTACCGATTGCTCCCAACTCCCCTCCCTTCTCGTTAATTTTCCATTATCCATAAACTACCATCACTACGAGCAGCAGCGCTACGCACGCAAAGGCAAAGCTCCTCTCGGCCGGCGGCGAGCGCGCGCGAGTGACAGCGACAAAACTGCCTGCTTTCTCCACGGTCCACACCAAAATTTATCGACTCCTCCCTCAAGTCCCAACCAACCCAACCCAAGTAGGGGTACAGCAACAGCAGCGCCCCCCCTCAGCTCGCTCTCTTCCAGTCCAGCGCCTATAAATCCCGGTGCCGGACTCCGAGCTCACAGACTAGGACACAGCCGCTGGTCACTGCACTGGGCAACCCAGCGCAGCTAACACTCCTATACAAATATCCGAGCTACTACTCTTAGTACAAGCTACAGAGGCAGATCGAAGCACAAATTAAAGCTGCCTGTAGATAGCAACCATCAACAGTGACCGATCGAAGTAGTAGTGAGCAACTGAGCATCTATCAGTCGATCTAGCTACGTACATAGAACACACAGCTGCAGCAGCTCGATCTCTTCTTGCTGTCCCTGCGGTGGGTTTTGGAGTGTAATCTGCTCGAGTAGCTAGCTAGCTGAAGAACCATGGGCTGCGAGGAGGAAGAGAGGCTGCTGTTCCCGTCCTTCGTCTTCCCCGAGAGCTTCGCGGAGGCCGCCACCCCCGGCTCCGGTGAGTGCTTCATATGTCATCTCGATCTGGTACCATATGATTATCGAGTAATCCATGGACGAGCTAGAGATTGGGAGCCCATCATGGCGCGGTAATAATGTACGCATGTGCTACTACCAGGTGGTGAGCAGAAGAAGGCTCGGCAGCGGCGGAGGCGGAAGCCGCGGCCGGCGGCGGATGGCGGCGAGGGCGGGGACGAGCAGGCCAAGAAGCGGCGGCTGAGCGACGAGCAAGCGCGGTTCCTGGAGCTCAGCTTCAGGAAGGAGCGCAAGCTGGAGACGCCCCGCAAGGTGCAGCTGGCCGCCGAGCTGGGCCTCGACGCCAAGCAGGTGGCCGTCTGGTTCCAGAACCGCCGCGCCCGCCACAAGAGCAAGCTCATGGAGGAGGAGTTCTCCAAGCTCCGCGCCGCGCACGACGCCGTCGTCCTCCAGAACTGCCACCTCGAGACCGAGGTAACAACTAATCCGTCCTCCGGCAGCGACACCAAATTAATTCAAATCTACACACATGGCCACCACCTCCACCTCGCTCGATCTCGGTGTGATGACGGTGAATTGTTTCCGTTCCCCGTTGCTGCTGTGCTGCTGCTTACTAACTTCATGCATGCGTGTTTCGCGCCGCCGCCGTCGTCTTGCAGCTGCTGAAGATGAAGGACAGACTGGAGGAGGCGGAGGAGGAGAAGAGGAAGGTCATCGCGGCTGCCGCGGCAGCCGGTGGTGGCGGCGGCGGAGCGGGCGCAGGAAGCAGCAGCCCGAGCTCGTCGTCGTTCTCGACGGTGACGCACAACCCGGCGGCGCTGGTGGGGCAGTTCGGGGTGGACCCGGAGGAGGCCGCCGCCGACCTCACCTACATGAGCGAGTACGCCTACAACAGCTACATGAACATGATGGACATGGACCTCGCGCCCGGCGGCTACTTCGGAGGAGTAGTCTACGATCACTTCAACTGATCGACCGATATGATGAGCATGAACGAGGAAGGATTGACCGGCTATCAGCTAGGTATTTTCGTGTTAATGGATGGATGGATCGATCGATTTGCAGGGCGCGCGTAGCAGTAGTTTCAAGCAATCAAGTCACTAGTATAATCAGTACGACGTCTATCAGTCAATGTCCTGACGGTGATTAAGTCTATTCAGTAACTTGTTAAGCCATGTAGATTAGTAGCTGGTAATCTTTGTAAATCTGTGTGGATTATCATGCAAGTGCAGCTTATCATGAACTAATGGTCTCTGTGATGTAATATTGGGGGGAATGGGGGTAATCGGAATCAGAAGATGCTTGTAAATGTTTTGGCGTCTTCTGTTAGTATTTTTTTTCTTTTGTCTGATGATGAATTCTGAAATTTGGACTTGGCCCAATTGTCTGGGCTTCATTTGAGTTCTGGGCTGTTTCACAAATTAAGTCCCATAGAAAAAAAATTCGCTTGATCTTACTTGGACGAACACGATCCATTCTCTTCTCTATTGCTTGCTCCAATAGCTCTCAAATTTAGTTCACTTTAGTTTTATCCAAGTCAAACTTCTTTTAACTCTGATAAAGTTTATAGAAAAATACATCAACATCTACAATATTTTTTGCTCAACTTAATTAATTAAGTCAAATATTTTAAACTCTGACCACTTTAGTTTCATCTGAACTTGGATTACAATATTTTTTTCCTAAACATTTGGTCAATCAAAAGCTAAAAAGTTCAAAATTGAGGGAGTAGCTGTTCCTAATGTTGTTCTTCTTACAAATGCATGCATGGTGCATTCTAGTGCTGAAGACAATAACAGCCTAGACTACACCAATGCTACCATTTCTTTAACAGTAGAGCGCAGATGCTTTAAGCATGCTTTTAACAGTAGAGTACATGAGATTAGTCCGGTACAATTTGAGACTAAGAATTGAAGTGACCATAGATTTCTCATTGTCGATCGGTCATTGGGGGAGACATAGAATGTCAAATCTTAGAGCATCTCCAGCAGTTGTCATTTCATAACCCTCAATGAGGAAAAAAACTGTTATTTTGGAGATCTTGTAACTTCAGCGGTTCCCCAAACCCAACCCTAATGAGAAAAAAATTCCCTCAATCTCTTAAATCCTAGCCTCCCACCCTCAAATAAAAGGGGATACCTCTCCTCCCTCCAATCCACCGTTTTTCTCATTAGTGATTGGATTTTCTCATTTTGCTGGAGAGAATATCTTTAAAACCCAAAACATGTTTTGTATCTCCCCTAATAACTAGATTTTGGGGGTTGAAGTTTTCTCCAACTGGTGAAGATGCTCTTAGGCCATTGGTGGTTAGGGGTACAAGTACAACCATGTCTGGTAACCACTCAAGCAGTGTTTTTTTCTGACTTAAACACTGTTACTTGCTATGCTGAGCATACACAAAAGACCAACGCTTACAATTCTGTGATCGAGGCATCCTAACTGACTGCACTCATATTAAACAAGTGACGCATCGTCTGGGAGAAAAAAAAAACAAACAAAAATAAAATTAGGAGAGCGTTATCCACAGCTAATGATTGCATCAAGGCCATGCATCAGTACTCGTCGCCTTTTCTCTTCTTGGGAGATAAGCCTGGTAAAGATGAGATGACCTGACGAAAAGCGCGGCGGCTCCCGTCACTCGGCACGACGACGAAGCGAACAAACAAACCCGATCGATCGTCGATGGATCAATCATCCGCTGCGCGACGGCGACCTCCGTTTCTGTCGTGAACCGGAGCGGGGCACGGAGAGGAGGAGCACGTCTCTGTCCCTCTCGTACTACTACGCCGTCGTCGCCCCGGTGCAGTGTCTCTGTGTCTCAAGGGCGACAGGTGTGGGGATGGCTCATGGCACGGCGGAGAACTGAGCACCAAAGGGCACCACCACTACCACACTACTGCTGCTACCTTTGCTTACTCCTGGAGGCATTCTTATCCGGTGTGCGTATGCTTCCCTCCTGGAATTTGTACTATAGGATTGGAACAGGCAGCCAGGCAGGCATCAGAATTTTCGGCACCCATTTCGGTGCTACCGTCCAATCGACTCTCTGGTCCCGCGGTCACAAAATTATGCACTTGTATGATTGATGAGGATAGTACACACCCTGAAATACTGGAGAGGATAAAAAAAAATCAACCTGGAGGAATTTCTCTTACAGTCCACAAATGTTACTCCGCTCAGAAAGCATCGTCAAACGAAAAAGCTGGGAGATGATGATTCCAGGAACGACACGGCACTTTTTTTAGCAGCTGAAAGAATAATGGATTAATATACAAATCACTGAGTAGAGTACATAGGCGGGTAGAATCGAGTGAAAATTCACCCCTCCCAAACAGATCTTGCGAGGCAAATCAGCACACGACGCTTGGGTTTTACATGATACAGCCATCAGGCATCTGACTTTTACCGACCAAAAACAAGTACCTGACAGAAAGCTACAGCACGGCACTTGCCGTGCAATCCAGATGTTGACACTGCAAGAATTAGCACAACGACTTGGTACCGGAAGTTACACCACAGGGGCGGCGCCAGGCTACCTATTTTTCAGAGACGCCGCGCCCGTGCTGGGTTTCCTCGAGGAACAATGGGGGAGACCCTCTTTCACAGGAGATGGTGGGAAAGGAGAAGATGACGGCAGCTGGCGGTGACTCGAGATCGAAGAGAAACAGCTAAATGGGTTCCTCAGCCGCCTTTTCTCCGAGTCTTCAGATTGACTATTTGGATCATGGCCAACTGGAGAGATCTTAAGCGACTCTGGGAGAAGGCAGTTGCAAATGGCACCTACAAGGAAAAGATGCACTTGATTTATGAAAAGTTACAACAAGAACTCCATGTTCATACAAAACAGTCCTACTAAGTGAAGTAGAAACACGGGCCGGCATCAAACTACACAGTCAGAGCTGCCACAGATCCCTTAGTTGGGCATGCTGTTGAATTCAACAACCTGCTGAAAACATATGGCAAAAATTTATAGTGCTCTTTGTGGATGAAACTATTCACTAGAGACAGCTACCCTCTTTGCAGGATGATTCAGCCAATGCCACATCACATATCAAGTACACAGTTACTGAGTTACACTGTGATATGGTGTGATGGAAAAGTACCTAACACTTTTTGGAAATGAAGGCAAGACATTCGGAAACCAGGGTAAACCATATTTCTAGAAAGTAAAGTGGAAACAATAATATAGAGCGAAAAATGGTGGCAATGACCGTTAAAGCCATGTATTGCACTCTGACTATGCACAAGTAGCACTTAAATCACTATCACCTTTGCTATGTGGAATCAATGAGCTACTACAAGCATTAGCACATGAGTAAAGTTATGGTACCTATTCTGGCGAGCCGATTCACCCATTTGGGAATTTTGTTACCGGTCAACTTGTAGCACATATCCTTGCAGAAGTGGTTACAGTTCTTTGTGATAAGATGGTAAGTATCTCCATTGTAGTTTACTGACTGAAGCTCCATGAACTGCCTAACTTGGATTGGATCCAAGCATGTTGTACCAAGAAATATTGATTTTCTGAACCTAAAACCAGGGCATTGGCGAGGTTCTACCTCAAAGACCCCACTGGTGGGGAAGTCATGTGCTCCGAATGCATATTCAACACCATGAACTGTTAATGGAAAAGAGAGGCAATCGAAATTTAAAAATGTCATGTGAGAATTCAGTTGAGAAATCTTGCATTGTAGAGAAACCATATATATTATATGCAAAGCAACAACAGAACTTATATCACAACTTTTTATCGGCAAATAGGTTTTTTTTAGAAAAGGGAATATATTAATATCCCAGCTTCTGCACGGCGAATAGGGGTTTGAATGCCAATGCCACTATCATTTAATATTTGAGGCAGTCAGCAAGATAATTACACAGATCACCCTTTTAAAATATTCCAAAGCTAGCTGAAAATTTTCATCGTTTAAATTCACATGAATCCATACTCCAAAAACCATGCCATCTCATATAGTTCAGCCTTTCATTTTTGACAATCTACTACATTCAAGCATGTGTACTTTACTACACCCAAGAACTTAAATTAACAGAGCACAAAATGAAAAAATGAACCTAAAGAAAGATATAAGCTAGTCAATAAATGACTACTATTGTTAAAAATGACTGGCAAGATTAGACAGGACCTAACAACCCAGACTGGATCAATCCAAATTACAGATGCAACTTTATTAACGGATAGTTGCTAGTGGCATTGAGTATTTAACGAGCTTCTAAATTACTTCCTTTTCCCATCCACATATCTGATCAGTGATCGATGCTACTCATCTCCGAGACTACCCCTCATTTTCCAAGTTCTCCACATGGACTTCTCCAAACTAGCGCACCATTCCTACTCCCATATCCTTCCCTAGTTCTCTTCTTTCCTGGATCTAGCTAGCATTAGGGACTAGGGATGAGGGCTAGCAATTTCTTGGGCACCTCAAGAAAATTCTTAAATCACTACTATACCGTCAAAAACTGGATTCTGGATCTATAAAGATGTGTAACATAAGGGAGGATGATGACTAGAGATTTCACAAGCAGGGAACCTAAATAAAATTTCTTAAATCACTACTAAACCCTATAAAATTGGATTCTGGATCTGTAAAGATCCCTACTTCCAAGGTGTTTGGTGCTGATTTCATTTTTTCAAACAAGCTGTCTCAGATGAAAAAGGTGTTTGGTACACTGAAGCCTGACACATAAAATGGACCCAACAACATCAAGAAAAGCAATCATCTTCCAAGCCCAGCAGATAGCAAAATATTTTTTTCTACAATATTGTAATATTTTATTTCCTATTACAAAAGGCAATAAACATAGAACACACCCATATCGTCCATGTTTCTATAAGGTAAAATGACACCTAGTGAATCTAATGATTTCAGCTAGACACATCAGACCATCAATGACAGCACCCAAAAAAAATCAAAATATGTAGCTCATTTAGGCAAGGTGAAACAATGCATACCCAGGGGGCCTATTTGGAAAGCAGAAATTTCACATGAACCATACAGGAGTTTCAAAAGAATCAGTTCAATTTCACAGGGAAAACATAGAATTCAGGAAAAATTCGCATGTTCCAAACAGGCCCTAATGGCTAGAACAGAATTTATGGCAAGGAACAAACCTATATGCAGATAGGATTGTTTATGTAGCAAAAGGGTTGTTTCCTTAACACACACACACAACAACAACAACAACAAAAGAAAACTATTACTTCATAGGGCGAAATAGCTGATACATCACAGTACTAGATAGCAATGTTAGCTAAAACGAATAATGAGATGGCTGTTTTACTTTAGTACTAGTCCTACAATTCTTTTTTATAGGGAGGAATAACCTCTGCTTTTTAGAAAGCAATGTAACAGTATAATGACTAGGGCTACCAGTTCAAAACATAGTATCACAGAAATAGTCCTACAATTTTTCAAGGATAGAGGAGTAATTAGCTTGAAATAGCAGAAAAATAACCAGCATTTGATTATGTATTAACTGGGGAAAAAGAGAGATGCATATGGCAGAGAAAAGAACCTTCAATTCCTGAGTGAAATATGCCCAGGCCAGCCCAATATATATAACCATTCATTGGTGTCAAATCGTACACGTTAAGATAAACTGGGGTATCATCTGGTGATTGACCAGCCGACTGAACCTTGGGGAACAAAAAGAAACGCATGGCAGATTTCCTGCTCAATCTGCTCAGTTGTAGAGGCATAAGGGACTTCCATTCGGGCCGTTTTGTCCTTAACTTCATAGCCTCCCTTCACATAATCAAATGAGATATCAGCATTAGAAGGATCTACTTCAAGAACCACGAGAAATTGATAAAATCAGATAAGACAGCTGCCATACTTGTTCTCTGAAATCTTTTTTTCATTGGAAGTAGTTTAAAGATTGTATTACACATAATAGCAATGAATTTGTTTGAATTTTGAATAGGCAAACAACAAGGGATTGCAAAATAAAAGCATTATAATAAAATTATCCTCATATATAGTATTTTATTGCAACCTTAGACATATTTGCCTTGTATATAAGAAAAATAAAACAAACTAGTACATCATGTTCTGTCCAAGTACTAGTTAGCTATATACGCTAGCAACATTTGAAAGCTCCAACGTACAAGAAAATCCAGGGTCCTAGGAGTTCTTCGATAATCTTCCCAAAAAAGGCAATGCAGTTCATAGTGAACAATGGACAGTAAAACTAACACAGGCAGGGCCACACTACAGTTGCGGTTTCAAAATATAGCACAGCAATTCAGTCTGACACAATGCATTGCTGAAGGAGTACATAGAAGAGCTGCAAGAAACACAATTGTCGCTATGGTTTGAACTTTGAACCCTCCTACCGGTAATGGTAACTACTAACTACAACGCAACTAAAAGACAGTGGACAGATCAGATCTATTTCTAACTTTGACACCAACTGCTCACAGCGTATCTCCACCTATCTGTTAAAGAATGCTTTTGTTACATTTTTGTTGTGGGCAATGCAGCGTGTTTATTCGGTCTAGCAAACACCCGGGAGAAAAGAGAGAGGGAACATTCGGTTTCAAGAATGAAACAAGCTAGGTGGGTACCAAATTGCAATTGAAAACCATGTACCACACGACTCCATTACTACGAACGAAAGCTTGCAGAGAAGCGTAAGACATGTACACATCACGGCACCAACCGAACTTCACCAACTGCTTCGGTACAAGCAGGTAAGCCGCACTATTGCTAGGAAAGCAACGTCTGGTACCGCTAACGGACTGAACCCCCAGAAATAATTCCACGGCCGTACTACGCGTTCCAGATGGGGGAGAAAGAGCACAACATGCGATGTTGACACGAGAGACAAAGCCATAATTCCACCGGCGTCCGGCGGACCCAACCCACAGGACCAAGAACCGAGCAGCAGCCCGAGAATCGAACAGGCCATGAAACGCAAGAAAGCAGGCGAGCGCAGATCCAAGCCAGGATCTTCGCTGCGGTTCTTTTGCCAAGAACGAAAGCGAGCAGTGGCTTACCACGGGAACCGAGGAGGCTGGAGGCCGGAGGCGAGCGGTGCGCTGCTGCCGAAGGCGCGGCAGCACAGTGCAGGCGGCGCTGCTGGAGTGCTGGACGGGAGGATGGGGGAGCTGGAGAAGGGGAAAGAATCCGAGGAGGAGGGGATTCCTGGAGGGAGCCTGGAGGCGAGGCGCAGGCAGGCAGCAGTAGTAACTGATGGTGGTGGGGTGGTGGTGGCGTTGGTTGGCTTCGGCGAGCGAGCGTGGCTGCGGGGGGCGGTCTCGTGATAGCTGGGGAAAAGCACCGTGGAACAGGGGGGCCCACCGGTGGTGGGGTTGTTTTTGTAATTTATTATCGCCTTGTCTTTTTTATTTTACCTCTTTCTCTCCCTTTTTGAAAGCTCTGCGGCATTTTGATTTTGAATGAATCTATCGATAAGAGAGAGAGAGAGAGAGAGTGTGTGTGTGTGTGTGATGGACTGATGGCTAGCGAGAGAGGACACATGGTCAGCCTCTCCATGGGCATGGAGAGCTGTGCTCGGGCGGGTTTCAGGGGGCAAAGTGCCAGAATCTCTTGACTCGACCCTTTTGATTTGTTTACTTGAAGCTTGTTTGAATGGAGACGTTACAAAGATTTTTTCAGAAAAAAAAATGTGAATGTGATCTTCTCATCTAGGCAACAGCAATCCAGTTCGTAACTATATGTACGTTGATGGTGTTAGTACAACAAAAATTTATTTTTTTTTTACCGCAAAGCGTGAGAAACTTGTACGGTAATGTTTTACTGTAGTACTGTTAAAGCTGTTTTACAGTGCGTACTACAAACAAACCGGGAAAGTTTTCAGGATCTCGAAGCCGATTGGACACCATGGCGCGCTGATTGTCTTTTATCTTTAAAGCGACGCAAAATGCCACTGCCATTTGGACCTTCAGTGGCTGAATGTATCCTTTTTTTTTTCTCAACGGGAAATTCATGGAAGCCATTTGGAATCTTTAGGCTAATTAGTGCCATGTGAAACTCAATGATTGCATAAAAATGGCACGGGATTTTCAAAGTTTACGGAAGTTAATCAGTGGCATGTGGAACTCAATACTCACGGAAAAGAACACTTGCCATTGACATTTACATACGTGAATGAAAGAAATAAAATAAAAAAACTTTTTTTTCAAAAAAAAGGAAAAGGAAAAATAAGCTGCTACCGTACATCGTTTGTACAGAGTAGGCGATTTTGTGCAGATGAAATCTCAGTACCGTCTACCGTGTAGTCAATTTCGTGCAGACTGATCTCAGTACCGTGCATTTGTACAAATTGATGCTGACAAGCCGTTTACCTAGGAACTGCGCAGAGTTCGTATAGAACAGGAACATGATTATTGAGAAGGGAAGCATCGGAAATCATGTTGTCCAGAAAAGCCAGACACGAACAAATTTCCCATTACAAATGCCACCTAGTTGACTGCAGTGCAGAGGAACTATCATCATCATAATTGGAATCGAGGAACGTGGCCAGCACATCTGCCTAACTCCCGGACCCCCCCAATAGCACAAGATCGAATTCGGTCGCCAGTCTCGATAGCTCGCGCACGCATCCTCCCTCCTGTTTGTCTCAGCTTTCCTCGGCATTTCTCTGCTAAACAACCAGCAACATGCCAAAAATAACGAGTTTATATAGTGGGATTGTGTATGCATATAAATAGGTCATCCATGGCCCGCAATCTCGCCTTAATCATGGGCCGTTTATTTCCGCTGACAGTGCCCATCAACTCGTATGAATGAACAGTAGCGTAATGGCTCAGGCCCTGCACGGGTTTACTGGTCCCTTTGTCCCCGTTGGCGAATCATAAATCTCCCTTGGCTCGTCTCACCCTGGCATACGGTGAACCTCTTGGATTCGTGTATCGTGCTCCTGACAGGTCTCCTCACCTTACAGTACGTCCTTAGTCCTTACCCAAGTATACGCTACGTCCGTAGCAATGCAAATAAACGACCAACACTCTTACCCTGTTGCTTGAACAGCACTACTTTGTTTCTCTTACAACAAATCGGTCGGCACCAGCCAAAGAAAACTTGTTTTTCTTTTAAAACAAATGCACGCATAAGAGCATGCATCACTGCACAGCGATGCACACACTATGTTGGTACGATAACCCTGCTTCGGTTTATTAGCAAATGAACCTGTTATTCAAATGTAGCTGACCGTCAGGCATCAGGGTGTGATTCTCAAACATGAATACTGTTGCTTGGCGAATTCAAGGGCTACAGTCACATTGAGCAGTGAAAGCCTGGAAAGCATAGCCAGAAAGAATTCAGCACCTGACCTACACAGTAGTTACCGGTGTTTGCATTGCAGATGCAACGCTAGAATCTAAAAACAAGCGCGTGAGCATTTCCAGGTTCCAGCCACAACAAGCATTTCCAATAATATGCCGCTAACACAAAATGCTTTTTGAGAATCGATAGGAAGTGTACATCAATCCACCATCATCATTCAAAAAAGATAAAGTCAATGCACCAGCATACCGGTACTAATCGTGCTACAAAAGACAACCTGGTGGTTTCGGGGACGAACAGGCAGTGGTCTGTGGTAACGCGATAATAAACACAGCAGGTAGGGATGGTGGTGGTCAAATATCAAGAAATCCTATGCAATATAAGTATGGCAAGTACATCAGATAATGTGGTAACCAAGAAACCAAAATGGGTAAAACCAAAACCTGCAACTCCACAGTCATGCTATGAGTACTGACAGGCCCAAAAATTAACATAAGGATGCACAATATCCAACAGTTCCACCATCACGTGCATTTGCGTTTCCAGTATGTTCCTCATCCAGCTCAAGGTGCCTTTCCCTGTCAGGAGGAGCCAAAAAGATCAGACAAAAATATGGATTCAAATGCTATTTTTGCAAAGGGGGCAGCAGAAGCAAGAAAAAAACCTTTGATTTGGACTTGTTTGATTTGGAGTCAGCAGCTTGTTTGACATCCAAAGGTTGCTTGAAAGGAAGGAACTCTATTCCACCCATATAAGGTTGCAGTGCCTTCGGCACCTCGACACCATCCTCCTTTTGGAAATTCTCCAGAATACAGCAGAGTGTCCTCTCAGTGGCAGTCAAGGTGGAGTTCAGCATATGAACAAACTGCTTGGACTGCTCATCATTCTGTGATTTGTCATACATTGGAAATGTTAAGAGTAAGTAACTGGTTAGATTTTAATGTACTCTGGGTGAAGGTGCAGAGAGCAATGACACATCTACAATAATCTAAGTGGCACAGAAACTTTACCTTTTTCTGGCCATACCCAATTCCAAGTCTCCTTGACTGAAAGTCAGTGCAGTTTGAACAGGACACCAACTCTCGGAAGGTCTTTGATGCGGGGAACCAAGCTTCCAAATCATATTTCTTAGCAGCAGCATCATTAAGAGCACCAGAGACAATGGAAACAACTTGGTATGGTAGTCCAATCTGCAAGTTGGACATTAACGAAATGTTTAGAGAATCGAGAAGTAACCTTCAAGGATACAAATATATAAGGATCAAAAAGCACTGAGCCACTGATTATTACCTCTTTATAGAAGTCTTCTGAATTTTTTAACATCTCTTCATGCATCTCCCAGGAATCATTGCCATTTGGGCTTGTAATGCAGAATTGTTCAATTTTTTCAAATTGGTGAACTCTGAAGATGCCAGCTGTGTCCCTTCCATGAGAACCAGCTTCCTTCCGGAAGCATGTAGAGTACCCAGCATATCTATACGTATGTAATTTATTTGTTATTAAATTTGATAGCGTGTGTGTCAGTAAAAGATAAAGAAACTGAAGATAAAAATTACTCACTTAATTGGAAGTTCAGCAGGGTAGATTCGATCACCTAGGTGATAAGCACATAATGGCTGCTCTGATGTAGCTATGAGATATTTGTCCTCACCATCACCTGTAACCTGACAAATGAAACTACTATTAATGTACTTGTAATAAAATGAGATACTATTATTAGAGAACTCACAGATTTTGTAGGTGAAATCTTTCAACAGATATATAGATAGTCCATAAAACATATGCAAAATCAAAGATCAAAACTAAAACAGTCGTCCTAATAATCAAACTATTATTATGAGTAAAACCATCATACCCCAGAGTAGTCAAAATGAAACAGATAGGCTGAAAACAAACAAGAAATGTTGCTGATATTGAGTACATGGAAATTAGTTTTTTTATATATATATAATAGCACGGAAAAACAATAGAACTTGAAAGATAGTTAAAAGAAGACCAAATGTATTATATATTTTCATTCGTATAGAATCTTAATTATCAAAAAAGAGGAGTGTATTATGGTAAATGGTAAACTGATACAGGAAGAGTATGTGTTATCTTTCACTAAAAAAGTAGGGAAGCATAATTTATGTTAGGTCATAAAATTATGAATGTAGATAGCTGTACTGTAACAATATATGCACGTAGGGAACATTTCATCAGCCTTACCTTGTAAAGCTCCTCATCAAACTGCGCCAACTGAGCACATTTTGCCATAGTCTCCTTTCTCATGAAAAAGGGAGTCTGCATTGGCTCAAATCCCCGTTTTCTCAGAAAAGCTAGCCCGAAGTTTATCAATGCCTGGTTAAGGAAGACACCATCACCCTTTAAATAGAAACCCCTACCACCGGCCACATCAGCACCTGCAAAAATGTAAATAGGTAAAAGGTTGTGAGAGGCAAACTCGACAACCTGTTCCACAAATGTTGTTAATCACAGCAAGAAAGCAAACAAAGAGCACAAGCACATCAAAATTAGTTGAAGCAGGTTGATTGTTAGAATATGATATATAAAACGTACACATATATGGAACCATGCATTATCTATGAGAAGGGTTGTCAAGTTAACGGAGGCAGCACAATCACATGCAGCCATAGCAGAATGCCAGCAAGGAACCAAATTAGCAAGTTACTCCCGAAAACAATCAGAAAGAAAAGAGATATAGGCAATTGGTTTGTAATAGCTTTGAAACTGTCTTAAACAAGCAATACTGCAGTAAGAAAGCACTTGTAAATAGAGAAAAGTTGAGAGCATATACCCTTCTCCAATGCGACAATGTCAAGCATCCTGCAAAGGTCTACATGATTCTTCAAATTTTCCTCTACTCTCTTCTCTCCAAATGTCCGTACAATTTTATTGTTTGCCTGCAAGAAGTAAATCAGTTCAGCTAAAATTTATAACAATTAGGTCAAATTCAGAGGGACCACTTGCAATTTCAAGATTGGACAAGAAAAGGAATTCAATATTTTTCTGTATCTTCGTATAGAACCCTGAAACACAATTAGAATTAGAATTCCAACAATTAAACGGTGAGGGTGAGAGTCAGCCTGTCAGGGTTGGAGTTGACAGTGGAGCTAACAGTTAGGTTGCCACATTACAATGTAACAGTTACTGAAGAATTAATTTTCTTTCAGCCGTTCAGTACTTCAGTAGAAAGGAAATAGCTAGAACAACCACCAAATAAATTTTCCATATCACCTCATCGTCGCTGACTGGCACGGAATCGTGCACGATGTTGCCAATCGTCGTGACCTTGGCGTCAAGGGTGCTCTTGGCCTCCTGCACCTCAACTTCTTTGGCAGCCAACCTCTTCTTAATTTCGTCTGTGCTCTCCATGAGCTTCTTCGCTTCCTCTTCTTGCTTGCTCTGCAAAGAAACACACCACCACCATCACGTGAAACCCAGAACCCCGAGAAGGAAAAGGATGGCGAGTGCATCTAAATTCGAAATTCGACACGGAACGTACGGCTTTGAGCTTGCCGATCTTCTTGCTGGTAGCGTTGAGCTCCTGCCGGATCTTGTCCAGGTCGAACTGCTCTGCAGCAGCAACGAGAACCCATGGTAGTCAGAGACCGGCCGAGGATCTGCAATACGTTTGAGGGAAGAGGGAGCAGGGTAATGAGGAGAGGAGGCACTTACTTCCGCGCCATGCCATGTCGAGGGCGATGACCTCATCGACGAGCTCAACGGAGGCGAACCGGCTGCGCTGGGACTCGCGGATGAGGTCCGGGTTGCCGCCCTTGTCGGCGCGGAACAAGTTGATGTCGAGCATCGTCGCTTGCGACGGCGGCGGCGGCGACGAGGGGATGAAGTGGAGCAAGGAAACGAGCGGGCAGGCACGAGGTTAGGGTAGTCTTCCTTCGCTTGACGTTGCGCGTGGGCTTGATACGATATTTGGGCCGACCACCAGGCCTTTGTTTGATGCAAAAATATTTTGGATTTTGCTACTGTATTACTTTCGTTTGTTTGTTACATTTTTTGTCCAATTATAAAATAACTAGGATCAAAAAATTTGTCTCGCGATTTACTGTTCAATTAGTTTTTATTTTCGTCTATATTTAATATTTCATGCATGTGTCGAAAGATTCGATGCGACGAGGAAGCTTGAAAACTTTTTAGTTTTATCGCCAATTCCAGCGCTTGAAACAGAAACAGAAACTTGGGCCTTGTTTAGTTTCCACCGAAATCCAAAAAGTTTTCAAGATTCCCCGTCACATCAAATCTTACGGCACATGCATGAAGCACTAAATATAGACGAAAACAAAAACTAATTACACAGCATTGTCAAAAAAAAACTAATTACACAGTTTATCTGTAAATCATGAGACGAATCTTTTGACCTTAGTCTATGAATGAACAATATTTACCACAAACAAACGAAAGAAACGAAAGTGCTAAATCAAAAAAAATTTCACATCTAAAACAAGGACTCGATGCCTACGACTTGTTCGAGCGTCAAAGTGAATAGGAACATGGTGCCTAGGGAAGCTGCCTTAAGAAAGTTGCTAGGCACTCTTTTAATGACGGAGGTAAATATATACCGCTACTGTTTTCTGATTGGGGTGTGATTACCAAATTTTTACTGCTGCTAGCATATAGTATTACATTAAACAAAATCAACATTCAGATTGAAGATTGATCACTTTTTTTATTCGATAGTCAGGCAAAATTTGTACATCATCAGCTGCTAGGCACTCATCAAATGGTTGTACACAAAGCATTTCTCATATGATATTTGAGCCATCGTGATGGATACAATATAACTGATTAAGCAATACTACATACAGTCGAAATTTTGAAGAAAAGGCGGAGGGAGGCATTGCCAGTGTGCCTAAATTCATAAACCGTACTCTCTTTGCCCATTTGCTATGTTTTTCTAGGTTGTTTCGACCAACTGTTGCAGACACCGGGACGCAATATGTCTGTGCGATAGATATCATTATGCCATTGCAATAACAAAGTAAACTCCTAATACTATCCAAAAGTGATTGAATTGAATTCCTTCCATGATTCCTGCATACATATAAGAGAAAACATATCAACTGTTTTTGTTGATATAGAAACATAAGATGTCAACATTGTAGAACATCAATACAAATGCATGATATAACTAGACCGGAAAAGCATAATTTGACTGCTGGAGTGTTTCAACAAGGGAAACATTCAGATAGGTACGCTACTTCTTACTGAACGGTTTGTGAATATCATATAGGTGGAATATGTACAATGCATGTATAATTTCATTTCAGGATCATCTACATACTGCTCCATAAGGGGGGAAAAGGCACGGACACTGAAGCACAGCACAAAATGTTTTTAAATGGTACCAGATAAATCTTGGATCGCATGCCTCCACAGTTCCATTATCAAATATCGTATATCTCAGATTAGCTTTATCCACCGTCCAATTCCTAAGTAAATCAGAAATATACATGTGATAAATCTAGTGTACCTGTAAAATATCAAAAACCTTCTCTGCTATATACTTCTGATGCATGGCAGCGCCTCGTTGCTGCAACTTATCTGGATGAAGGCATAATAATGCTTTCTGGTAAGCCTTCTTGACTGCTGCTCCTTCAATTATATCAACAAGAGGAACTGGTTTCCATCCACTCTCAGGCCATAGGACCTAAATGAGCACAATACTTGTGTAATTTAAAGAAAACCAGAAGTGGTGGTAGACATTATTTATGGTATACTTCAAAGAGAATAAAACAATATGGAAATCATTTCATTAAACATTTCCAGAAGAAGACATAAAAACAAGAATAAAATATCTAGAGTCCTTCCATATATATAAAATCAGGCTGATCCCATCAGACATTAAACAAGAACAACAGCATAAGCAAAACCTAGATTAGAGCAAAAAATAGGATAAACACATTTATATTTAAAAAATGAATGGGAGGAGGGGGGTAGGGCAATTTAAATATTTGCCCCCCTTACGGATGGCTCCTCTTCACTTGCCCCTCTTATAAGTGCAATTAAAGATTTGCCCCAGATATCTTCTCAGTCCTATAGATTTGCCCATTTTAGCTACGTGGCAGTCCAACTCATCATGCAAGCTTGGATCAGCTATGGAAAAAGACCATGTTGCCCCTCTCCCCTCTCACCGACACGCAGGCCCCACATGTCATCTTCTTCTTCCTCCTCTCTCCTTGGCGTGAGCAGCTCAGTCGCTGTCCATGGCGAGCAGCAACACCTAGCACATGGCCGAGTAGCCGCATGCCGGCTGAGAGCGCGTGGGCTGCGAGCTCCGCTCACCATGCACCCAAGCCGCAAGCTCCTCGCTGGCAGGTGCAGCAGGTGGCGGCGCAGCAGGAGCTGTACCTGCGCACCGTCAGGCAGCGCACGGCGGCGGCGGTCGATATCGCCGCCTTGCTGGGAGGGACCCCGGCTCGGCCTCTGGTTCTCCCCGGGTC
>Ga0182004_10000534_pt1 | contig 23695 bp, 14 predicted proteins | sample Sormic07211540_1_FD_120479 | JGI IMG/M metagenome (GOLD analysis project Ga0182004, IMG submission 120479) | Endophyte microbial communities from Sorghum bicolor roots, Mead, Nebraska, USA - 072115-40_1 MetaG | ecosystem: Host-associated > Plants > Roots > Unclassified | place: USA: Nebraska...
GTTTGGGTGTCGAGCGATGAAGGAGGCAGTGAGCCAGTGAGTCCCTATTATATTTAGGCAGGGGCACAATTGTTTCTCAATGGTGCTCCTATCAAGATTTAGGCAGTGAGCAATGAAGGTGGTGGCATGAATTTGCTTCCTCTCACCTAACAACATGTGATGGTACACAATTTTGGTGTAGGGGCCAAAAAATAGAATAAATTAAATAAAGAACATAATAATACATTAGTTTTGTGTTGATTGGAGTGTCTCAATGGCTATCACACCCTTTATATTTATAAAGGGGTACAATGAGTCTTTCTTTATACGTTTTGAGACATTACTCGTCAGAATGTTCATCATTGTACTGTGTGTCCTTGGCGGCCCCAGCTACGCATGCACTTGCAACGTCGTTGCGCAGCTGCGACATTATGAAGAATCAGTGCGGCTGTCACCTGCAGCTCTTGAGTAGCATCTTTTTGAATGAGCAGGAGGGGCTTGTGCCCCTACTGGAATTTATTAGAAGAACCAAAAGGAGAGGGTCCAAACATGGGAGAGTAGCATCTTGTCTGAACATGGCAATAGACGCAGTTCCAAATTCCTCCTATTCCAACATAGCAGTGTATTATGTTGATACTAAGTCCTGGCCGTCCAACACATGTGTTTAGTTACAAAAAAATTTGCAAAATGGACACTATAGCACTTTTGTTTGTATTTGACAAATATTGTCCAATCATAGATTAACTAGGCTCAAAAGATTTGTCTCATAAATTACTGGTAAATTGTGCAATTTGTTATTTCTTTTAAATATATTTAATGCTCTATGCATGTGCTGCAAAAGATTTGATGTGACGAGGAATCTGAAAAATTTTGCAAAAAATTTTGGAAACTAAACAAGGCCATGGTGTTTGCCCATGCATTGAGCTCTCTGGCCTCTTTTTCAGTGTCCACTTTAGTTGGTGTTTAGCAAGATTTTTGTATGCTACATACAAGCAGATGAAAGAAGTTAGGCATAGCTGTACTCTAGGCGTCAAGTAATGGAGGAGGCACAACGTCTCTATTAGGGCATCCCCAATGATTCTAAAATAGTTAGTTTAAGAAGAATTCTATTGGCTGTTAAGGAGAAAGAATAAATAGCTAGCGACTATCAAATAGCTAGTCTAGCACAATCTCCCAGAAACAACTCTCACAGCTCACATAACTCTCTCTATGATAGTGTTCTTTTTTATATTATTTCAAGCCTCATCTAACTATTTGTAAACTGCCATTGAGGACGCCCTTATAAGCAGGGAGCTAGGGAGGCATGCATTCATGGCTATGTGGTTGGCGTGTCTGCATGAATTTGCTTCATCTCACCTAACATCAGACATCAACTTTTATGAATTAGCTTAACTCACGGTCTGCCCGAGCACACAAAATGCAAGCAGTACTATCGGTTACCATCAGGACAGAACCATTAACAGAAGGCATCAACAGATAATACAGAGGGCCTGCCAGTCTTGTATATGTCACGCCTAGCTCCCTAGCTAAGCGTCACATGATCCACAAGCTGCCGTCTTCTTGCGCCCTCCTCACCAGGTTTTCTAATTATACTAAAAGTTACTCTATCCTGGGCTAATTTTGAGTATAAACAACCATGTTCCACGCTAGTTAGTTAGCTAGCGTCCATGGCGACCATCGCCCTATCTAGGTAGGTAGAACGCCATGAACGAGAAGTGATCCGTGGGCTCGCAGGAGACCCTGAGATGCCATTGCTCTTCCAGTGCTCACTTGCCTCCCTTGCGTTGTGAATGAGCAGCAGTGACAGAAGTCACATTGTGCACAGTGCATTTCTTTATGGCCTGAAATTCACCTAAATTTCTGAAATTTCCATTCTATCCATAGAGTCCGATAAAATTAGATATCCGCTATTTTTTTTTTTTGGGGGGGGGGGGGGGGTTTCTTGATCCCACACAATGAACCCATTCACCAGCGTGACGGTTCAATAGCCCATCACTACTTGAGTATTCCTGTGTATGATGAATTTTTGTGTATTTTTTTGATACACAGAAAAAAATAGTAATTATTCTGTGGGTTCCAAAAAAACGACAGAGAAACACAAAAATCAACAAAATAATTGTAATGTTCTTTTTCTATGTATGCCAGTACATATGGAAAAATTACAATTATTCTATGGGTTTCAATAAAACACACAGAGAAAAGAAAAAAAAAAGAAAACACAAGCGCCCTTTTGCTGAACACAAAGCTGTTGAGTAGCATCTCTACAGAGCACAGGAATAGACACAGTTCGGGCTTCCTCCTATTACAATGGCTTATTGATCAGCCCAACTCATGGGTTTCCCATGCATTGAGCTCCACCGCCCCTATTATTTCCATGTCCACACCAGTCGGGTTTTGTGATGCTATTAGCAGCAAGACTTTTATGTACAGTACACAAGTAAACGAAAGAAGCTAAGGATAACTGCTGTCTAGGCGTGGAGAGCACAAGGTCAGAGGCAGGGAGTCTCTATTATAAGGAGGGCTATACATGCATGACTAGATGGTTGCTTGAATTTGCTTCATCGCACCTAACAACACCAAATGATGATGATACACCAATTTGGTGTAGTGGCAAACCATAACTAGTAATTTACTGACCTAGATGCAAAAATTGAAGAAAGCAAGTAAACAACATAATAATATATCTGTTTTGTGTTGATTGGGATGTTTCAATGGCTGTAGAATACAACTTGCAAGTATGTTGGCGCGACTAAGCAGTAAGTCCTTGAATGCCAAGGACATTTCATATTTGCATGGGAGCTTTTGAGCATGTGTCATGCATGCTCTCTCGTCATTGCCCGGCACATGCTGCACTTGCTAGAGCAGCACAAAAGTAAAGGCAACCACCACTCAAGTCAACAACATCAGGGCACTCACAATGCAGACTCTATCATAGAGTCTAAAGTTATTTATTATCTCGAACAATGTGGACTTAGAGTCTAAATAAGACTTGGAGTCTTATTTTTTCTACCTCTTCTTTCTTCAATAAATATGCTGCCACATCAGCAAAATACCATAAATAATATGTAATTAATTGTCTTGGACTCTGTGATAGAGTCTTGCATTGTGAGTGCCCTCACACTAGCATAAGTGGTCCTTATCAAGATCATCAGCTATCCTTGCACACACCACACAAAATTTTGAAAAATTTTATATGCCTTCACCATACCAATTGTGTCCTTGGTGGCCGCAGGAACGCCGCTTGAGCTTGCGTCGTCACGGAGCAGCTGGGACAGTGGCCCCGTGTGTCTGCATGTGTCTAGCATTTGACAGGGGGCATGTTGCACCGCTGCGTCCCACAGTATGCATGGTGTCCAGACACAAGAGGAGGACAGCATGTGCGCAGCCCGCCTCCTAATAAGTAGTGCGTGAAGTCAGTCTACCTGTCCGGCATGGCAGCCACCCGGCCGGTGAAGCTGCACAACACGTGGAGAAGGGAGAGGTACGCGGGTGGAATAGCTGCTCGGAGATGGACACAATCAAACTAGTGGCGGGGTTTGCAGCACGCCACTGCCACCGGATCGGAGGCAGCATCGATGGACTCAAGACAAACGAGCGGAGGTGCCGGTGGCTGACACTTGCAGCACTTGATGAGAAGGATCTTCTCAGCAGTTGGCAACAGACACAGTTCCAGATTCCTCCTATTCCAATGTAAAGGGCCTATTATGTTGATATATACCTACGTCCAGTCGTCCAACACATGGTGTTTCCCATGCATTATTAAGTTCTGGCCTCTGATTCCAGTTTCGCAACAGTTGGGTTTCAGGTCTGGTTGGTTTTGCAACTTGCAAGATTCAGATTTTTGTACGTGTACTACAAACAAGCAGACGAAGTAAGCTACCTAGGCACACATGTTAAATTGTTGTTTGGTTGTGGAGCAACGGAGGAGGCTGAGAGTCTATTATATAAGCAGGGGCCTGCATGCATGCATTACTACTAGGTGGTTGCATGAATTTGCTTCATCTCACCTAACATCAGGCATGGATATCCCGTCTGTCCTGCATGCTCTATCTATATATATATGCATACATACCTAACCATGTTATAGACTTCCATATATTGCAGCAGCGAATAAGCTACTACCCAGTAAAAACTCTTAGATAGGCCGGCATCTGTATAAGAGTATAGCCTAGGTGTCCGGTTTCGTAATTTTGTTTTGGAAGATGAGCCAATTTAATTTGGACTCTGGATCAGTGAACTATAACCATCCAAAAATAAAACATGAAGAAATCAGAGTGTCCAATTTTATAGTAAACTAGTCGGTTTTATCTGGACACATTGGATTTGAGTTGGTTTGATGCTTAGTTTTGTAATGTATCTAGACTCTTGACAGGGCAAGACCTCCCCACGTGGATAAATTGGTTATTATAGCACTCCAAATAAATGGTTTCTCTATAATAGGATTCTTCACATTGGTTTCTCCGAAATAGAACCCTAAACATTTAGACTAAGCTATAATGATATTTTGTATCTTTTTAATCTCTTTTCTTACCTAAATACATGTATTTGTTTTCAAAATGACCTTTTTATCCTTCAATCCTTAGATCATGAGGTCGACTCAGTTATGGAAAAAAAATTCACCGTGGCCTGACTGATTCGTTGTTCGCTGCCTTGTTGTTTCCTTGGCTGGCCTTGGCTAGCTGGCCAGCTGTGCGTGCTGCCCGGCTGGCCGAGCTGCGTGCTGCGGCTGGCTGGCGGTGCGTTCTAGCTTGTTGTGCGTGGTGGCCGGCTAGCCGTGTTGCTTGGCATGGTCATGGCTGGCCTAGATGGCTGGCCGTGACCATGGCTGGCTGGCTGCCATGTACGCCATACTAGTATGGCCAGCCGGCCAGCCAGCTGGCATGCACAGCTAGCGGCATGTACGACCAACTAGCTAGCCAAGGCCAGTCAAGGAGACGGCAAGGTAGCGAATGAGCCAGGCCACGGTAATTTTTTTTCCCTAACAGAGTCGACCTCATGATCTAATGATTGAAGGGTAAAAAGGTCATTTTGGAAACAAATACATGTATTTAGATAAGAAGATTACAAAACATATAGCTTAGTCCAAATGTTTGGAGTCCTATTTCAAAAAAACCAAAGTTAGAAATTCTATTATAAAGAAACCACTTGTTTGGAGTCTTGTAATAATAGCCAATTCCTCACCCACGTGATGTAATAAACAATTATAAAGATTCACTGTCCATTAAGATGTGAATCTATTATGGTTTTAATCCAATGGACTCTCCGAAAAACCACAGCTGTCTATTGTTACTTCGTCTCGACTGTGAAGTTGGGTATTTTAGCTAGCTTATTACTATCGGTAGCTACACAATCAAAGAAGTGATATTACAGTCCAAAGTCACGTAACCTAAAAAAAGTCTGACAAGAATGGTAAATCCGGAAGAACTTTATATCAATTACAAAGGTTTGGAAACATGGAACAATGCAAGGGTTGTACTTGTCGCGTGTCTGGAAACAATGTCTCCGAGCTCACAACATATTTACAATGAAACCCAGTTGGCTTGGAATATCTCCAACTAGATTTTCCCAACAGAGGTCCAACTGTTGTTTGCCTTTGGATAATATGTAATAAGTTTATCTGGAATTCATACATTTGGCAAGATATCACCCATATCAAGTGCTTGATATGTGGGAATGCTTCAGCGGAAGCAAAAAAAATTTAGATAAAGGATACTCCCTCCATACGTATAAAAAAATCGTTTTGGACAAGATTTAGGTCAAACATTGAGAATATAAATCATGAATAACTTTTAAGTTATTGAATTTAGAAATGTGAAAACCATATGAATAGATTTGTCTTGAAAAATACTTTCATAAAATACACATATACCAGTTTTTGATAATTTTTTTTATAAAAACAAGGAGTCAAAGTTAGGCTTTAATTTGGAGACTGTGTGGTTGTCCTAAACAACTTTTTTATGGTTATGGAGGGAGTATGTTATACCTGGCTTCATCTATTCAACTGATAGAATCAAGCTAATTATTACAAAGTATTGCCCGAAGTCACACCCGCGGGCTGTAAAAAAGCAAACAAAAGAATAACCAAAACGATGATAAAGTTTTGACTAAGCAAGAGCAATATTCTTAGATGACAACCATCCAATCAAAGAACTGCAAAGTTGACAACTCTAGATGTTGTCCGACTAGGGTCAGCTGATCCCGTAGATCTTCATATATACCGCTGCAATCTTGCCCATTTGCTGATTTTTCCTCTAAGTTGTTCTTGGCAATTGGAATAAAATAAAAACCCAAACCCCTCCACAGCATAACCACAAGGTATAGCAGTAGCGTGCATCTTTTTTATGTTTGGGCAAACCATAGTAACATGATCACCACAACAGATGTCACAACTGGGAGACACAGTGCATTCATCCATGAGCAAAGCTTTCTTGTCGACTGGACAGAGAATCATCCAGTTCTATAGGAATCTCGGAAAGAAGCATTTTCATGCTTCTCCAGCCAGTTCTCTGAAAGCATAAATCATTTCTAAGTTTCTAGACAGACCGAATGACAGCTGAAGTAATCATGTTAGTCACACAATGTCTCTTATCACTTAGCCAAAATTTACCAATGTGTAACATGCTTTCCCCAACTTGATAACCTAAGATATCTGACACAATATTCCAACAACTTTTAGCAACTACACAATCAAAGAAAACATGATAATGGTTTCTATCTATAAACAAAAGAGACAATTCTCATCCTCAACTTTCCTCCTTTTTGCTAGATTATCCCTGGCTAGAGACATATTATTAATGACCAACCATAAAAAGAAATGAACTCGAGGAGGGACTTTAATATTCCAAACTGTAGAAACATGTATCGACTTAATCCCCCTAAAGTTGATGATCTTATAGAGAGATTGGGAGGAATAAACACCAGAAGAATTAAAATTCCAAACCATCTCATCCTCCTCATTAAACAAATGTATAGTAGCTACCAACTCTACAACTTCCAACCAGGACTGTTGCATTTCATTAGAAACATTTCTTCGATCTAAAGGTACATTTCAGATTATCACCATCCCGCACGCTATGGTGTGCAGACACTAGCGCGCAGGCCAGCACAAGGAGCCGGCATCCTAACAAGTTGTGCCACCCGGCGGAGCTAGCACACAACCTGAATGTACAAGGGCGAGGTACAATGGTCCAATCGCTGCTCGGAGATGGACAGAGTCTGCTCGCAGCAGGCTCTGCAGCCTAACACCGCCACTGGCTCAGCAACCACGAGCAGGGGTTCCAGGTGCATGAGTGCAGCTGATATCGAGCAGTTGTTGTGCATTAGTTAGCAGATGAAATCCTGATTCCTCCTATTCCAACAGCCTGTTATATTGACATGTCCGGTCGTCTACTACACATGGTTTGCTCATTGAGCTCTGGCCCCCTTTTTATGTACAGGCTTTGGTGCTACTAGTGAGATTTTTTTGTACTACATACAAGCAGCTAAAAGAAGCTAGGCACCATTGTTGTTTGGGTGTCGAGCAATGAAGGAGCAAGAGAGAGTCTACGTTATATATAAGTACATTCAGGCACGACGACTTGGTTGCATGAATTTGTTTCATCTCAGGCCTTGTTTTAGTTCGTGGGTGAAAACTTTTTGAGTGTCACATCGGATGTTTCCTAGGATGCCAGAAGGGATGTTTGGATACTAATTAAGAAACTAAGTACATAACTCGTCTGGAAACCGCGAGACAAATTTATTAAGCCTATTTAATCTGTCGTTAGCACATGTGTTTGTAGCAATTATGGCTAATCATGGACTAATTAGACTTAAAAGATTAATGCAAACTGTGCAATTAGTTATTTTATCTATATTTAATGCTCCATGCATGTGTTCAAAAATTTGATGGGACGGGAAGAAAAGTTTTCAGGTGGGAACTAAGCAGGGCCTCACCTAACATCATTCATGGATGTACTTCTTCCATGGTCCATATGTCACTATGGTATAGATTTCCATAGCAGCAACATTTTTTCAAAAAAATAGCAAAAAATTTGCTCTGTTATAGATCTATCATTCATATATATAATAGTATTAAAAGAAGCCCCATGTTTGCCAACATAGTCTAGAAATTATGATATTAACAATTGAAAAAATAAAAGAACCTATGCCATTGGTTTTTATGATGATCTAACAGTCCAGATTGACTCAAACAATATGTTTGCAAATAGGGTACAGAAATTATAAGACTAATAAAAAAGAAAATAACATACAATTTTGGAATTTCTGATGATCTAGTGGTCTAGGTTAACAAAAGAATCCATACCAAATACAATTGTAAGATTATAATTGTTGTGGGAGCCCGAATTCATATGGGCCAACTCTCCCTAGAATAAGCCCAATAAAGCTAAAGGAATAAGGTTACCTCCCAACTCTCGTTGATAAACCCTAGCCGCCTCCTTCCACTCTCCTCTTCCAAACCTGTTCAGGAACCACTTTCCCAACATTACCGGCCAGTGTGCTCGGCACGAGTAAGTTTTTCAATAGAAGAGGCTTGAACATGTGAGGATGCCTGAGTTGAGAATCCGTTGGCAAGCCTTTGCTTGCAGCCTTCGCTAGTAAAGCCAGTCTTCTTCAACAACCTTCATGACCAAACCAAATGGTTGAATCTATGAGAACCCCGCAAGAGAAGGTAGTAAGAACCTCCAGGGAAGGTAAAATTTGATGGCATCATTCCAAATAGAGGGATCTAGGCCTACATTATATCTGAAATAGAACCAAACAAATGCTTCACTTCTGTTAACTCCCTTATATATATATAAAAGTAGGATCATAATTTTTTTCTTTTCCTTCCATTTGCACATTTTACGAAAAAAGTCAGTATTATTGTCTCCTTTGAGAAATCATGTACATCCTTTGTCTCGTGGCAGATCAGAGGTACATCCTTTGCCTCACGGCAGCTACCCGGTAAACTGCAGGCGTGCGAGGTACAGCAGCCAAATTGCAGATCAACAGAAGTCGACAGAGCCAGCAGAGGCAGCTTTCTACAAAGCCATATCCCACGCCATGGATCAGAGGCACCATGATGGAATCAGTAGTAACGAGCAGAGGTCCTAGGTGCAAGAGCGCAGCTGATATCTGCAGCTGTTGAGTAGCATCTTCACAACATTTGGACAGACAGCAGTTCCAGATTCGTCCTACTCCAACACACATGCATGGTTTGCCCATGGTTCAGTACAAGAATTCTGGGCTTCTATGACGATTAGATTATGACGATAACAGACTGTTTCCTGTCATTCCTTGCCTACTATGTCACTAAACAGCTTCTATGACTATCAGAGGACTTCGTCTTTGATTTAGTGACGATAGTTCTCCTATCATTGTTGCAATAACAAGACTAAATCGTCATAAAAAATTGAACAAAATAATACATATATGATGACATGGCAGATGACGCAGCAATGCCACATAGCAAACACTTTCTGATTTGTCCACTCCACGTGTCATTTTAGGGTTGGTATACGTGGCTCATTTTGATTGGTCCACATTTCATTTTGAGGTCAGTATACGTTGCCATTTTTTTATTTGACATACTATTTTTTATTTCATCCATTTTTTATTTGGTTCATGTGTTTTTAATTGGCCCACAAGTAGTTGAAACATTGATTACACAGCAGGCAAAGAATTCACTGGTTACAACAACCAATATATATATCAATTAACAATTATAACCCAGGGAAATACAAGTTATAATTCTCTCAGCTGAGAGCTAATACGTCCCATGTACATCTGCAACTGTCCAATATGTGCATATGAATGTTAACATCTGCAACTTCTCATCCTAGACAACCCGACCACACATCTGCAGCAGCAAGGCAACAAACATAAAAAATGATTATTTTAGAGGCAGAACAAAACACTATCATCTGTCAACAAAATGTAATCCAAGTTATAATTCTCTCTGCATAGAGCTGCTGCAATGAACAAGAAAAGTAATATCTTTGACAGGAATTCCAACATTCCATTTGCTTACAGATTAAATATATAAATCTGGCAATAGAGCTCTCATGTTGTCAAGTCTCATTGCACAAGAGTGTTTCATTTGCTACCAGTGATAGTTAGCTTGCTGAATCATGCATAGACACAGACACCAGGACAGAGCAAAAATAAAACTAGCTATTTTCAACCAAATTAAGATACGCTTACTGGGCCGTAACATATTAAGATAAGACTATCCAAAAAAGTCGAGATAACATAGTAAATTTGCATTGTAATTAGCACTCAAGTAACCGATTGATTCAGAGCTGCCGTCTACTGAACCCAGGTTTAGAAAAAAAAATAAAGAACTGCAGTTTTACTGCCCACAAGTAAATGCAATCCTTGACAGATATATCTGGACTAGTATGCTCCAGTTCACTAGTAATGCTATTACTGCTACAAAATGGAGTTTATCCTCGAGTTCAGATATAGCGGTTCACTAGAAAAGTCTTATTGCATACTAGTGAACACACTAGTGAACTGCTTTTACATAAACTAACATTTAATATTTCATAGCAGTAACAAAATTAGGTGTAGTACACTGACTAGTTACAGTTTGAATCACACAGATCAAGCATGTCACATGGATAGATCAATAGAGAAGCTATTGAGCACTAGCAGCACAAACACAGTAGGCTCATCACATATATCTCACACACAAAGACTGCTACAATTTGGGCTATATCGTAGCACTAGAGCCCATCAAAAGATCTGTCCCAAATTTAATGCTGAGGCAACAGGTAGGAGGGCATTAACAGGGGGAGCAGATGTCGTATACCTGCTGTGATTGATGCATGTGGTGGTGGCGTCCTTACACAAGGGTGGCCTTGCGCAAGGCCCCAGTCATGCTGATGAAGAAGTTCTTGATCTAGTGATGTAGAAGGTCTCCTTGTAGATCTCGACACGAGGTGGATGCCGATATGCACGTGGTTTCCCAGCGACACCGCGTCAACCACCGCCTACAACCCTCTGTTCTGGGAGACCCACGCCTCCAAGTCCAAAGGAGATCCGCCACCTCAGTTATCGTACCAAACCTAGGAGAGTGAGTGAGCCAGGGCGGGCATAGAGGAGAGGAAGGGGAGAAGAGATGAAGAGCTCACGGTTGCCCACAAGCCGGATCCACCACGCAGCTAGTGCATCAGCCCTGCCACCGCCACCTGCAACACCGGGCCCTCGAAGCCACGAAACTGCCGTGGATCTCGCCGAAGTCGCGTCGAGCTTGTGGACGAAGGAGCCAAGGGAACCGCCAGTGCCACAAGCCTAGATTTGTTGGGCTTCACACTCTGCCTCAACTGATCGTCAGATCTGGGTCGCCTCCCCTCACGTCCTCGGTCCGATAGCAAGGACAACGCCTGCGGCCGAGTCCTCCACCCGCGCAGGTGTTCCTGCGTAGGTAAGCCGGTGGCTGAGAGTAGGAGGCTTGACCAATAGTGCAGAGGAATTGTGGCTGGCATTTGCAAGCGCCGAAAGGCACTAGAGGGGAGTGGTTGGAGAACTAGAGACATTAGGGTTTCGTGGGGTTATATATGAGAAAGGGTGCATCTTGACCATCCATTTCAATCGAACGGCTAAGCATGATATTGGGCCTAATTTGGATCAAATCTGGTATTCATTTTCAAACCCAATGCAGCCCAGTGTTTAAGATTTTTTTCTTTTAATTCTCATAGTAATTTGCTGATTGTTGATTAATTTGATTTTTATTATAGTATATTGCATTATTACGGTCATGTCAAATGCTCATATGAGTTAGAACTCGCATCTAGTGACTATATGGAGTTTGATTTCTATAAGTATTAAGTTCTATGGCAACAGGCATGTTTACTGCTCTCTCTGTGACCATAAAGAAAGTCGTTTAGAATAATGATACAGTCTCCAAAGCCTAACTTTGACTCTTAGTTCTTTTTTCCTTTTATTTTTCACAAATGTTCATGGTCACCTAACATACAAGCTTATGTGGGTTTAAAAATTATAATAGTTCTATACTTTATGACGAGGAACTATTGTCATTGATTTATCATCACAAATCCCATATACAATATACTATGATGATGTTTTTGACAAAAACACAGCTTGGTCATAAACAGTTATCATTCTGTGGACAATCGTCACAAACAACCACTGTTTATGACAGATATGTGCTTTGTCATCTGGCAGTCGTCATAAAAGCCCACATTTCTTGTAGTGGTTTTCCAGGTCAACATAAGTTGGGTTTAGTTTGGCGTTGCTAGCAAGATTTTTATATACAAGCAGATGAAAGGATCACTAGGCACAATTGTTGTTCAGGCGTCCAGCGATATAGGAGGGGCAGAGAGTCTCTACTATATATATGTCGGGACATGTGTATGCATGACTAGGTGGTTAGTGTGGTTGCATGAATTTGCATCATCTCAGTACTTCACTAGTAAGTCCTGCATGCTTCATATATACATGCACACCTAACCATGGTATACACTTCCGTATAATGCACGCAACAGCGAATTTATCTTAAAAAATGATAAGCAAGTTGCCATTTTGTTTTGTTGGATAAGAGAAGTTCAAAGATTACAGCACTAAAAGAAATGAGCATATAAAAGATAGGCCCGCTACTTTGGGGACCAACTAGGAACCCACCTGAAATTACTATCGCATTTCATGTATTTCAGTAGGAGTACTACAAAAGATGTCGGTGTACATGTGCTGCAAGCAATGGTGTCCATTCACCATTGTTTTTTTGCAAAGGAGAATTTAAGTCTTGATATAGGGACACAAACCGATAAATGAAATGCTAAGCACTTAAGAGAATGCTACTCTTTTTCTTTTACTGCAATTAGAAGACTCCATTGGTCCATGCTTCAGTTGAACAGAACAGAATAGAGACTTTGGAAGTATTTATTCTTCACTTTATTGAACACATAACTTGAGATGCATACTTCATGAGACTGGAAATACTCACCTTTCTCTGAAACTTAGGGAACGTTAACTCAAGAAACAACATGTATCATAAGCAGTTTGATTGCTATTCCTTAAATAATGGGAGTTTATTTAATTAAGAAAATAAAAAAGTCCCGGCCTCTACATCAGTTGATGTATTCATGTATGTCACCAAAATTATTACAAAAGGTTCTGTGGGGTAGACAGCTTGATTTCTACTGGTCTTGTTTAGTTCCCCAAAAATTTTGCAAAATTTTTCAGATTCCCCGTCACATCGAATCTTTAGACGTATGCATAGAGTATTAAATATAGATGAAAATAAAAACTAATTGTACAGTTTGGTCGGAATTGACGAGATGAATCTTTTGAGCCTAGTTAGTCCATAATTAAACAATATTTGTCAAATACAAACGAAGTACTACTATTCCTATTTTGCAAAAAATTTTGGAACTAAACAAGGCTGTGTCTGCTAGATTGGTACTCTGTACTTCATTAGCTCTCTCATACTCTGCTATTAACTACAGTATGTATACTGACACCATTGTTTTTGGAACAACTTTCCCTTTACTGTGTACTTAATTTGGAAGTCTGAATGAGTCAACCATCAGAAATCAGAAGGTCGGATATTCAACCAGCTAGTTGTGCTGGACAGATTGGATTTGAGTGGATTTTATTGGCTTGTCTTACTAGTACATAAACTTCATCACCGCGCGCGCCCCCATTGTCACCGTCCATTTCATGCTTTGGCAGTGTAGAAGCTCACAATGATAATTAAGGAACAACGTCACAACCAAATAACCAATATAAAAGATTAATTTGAACTATATATGATTCATGAGACAAAAGTTGATCAATATAGCGTCCAATTGATTTTATTTCAAGTCGGGCCAGGCTCGGTACGTGCATATACCAGGTTCTCTCACCACCCAAACCTAAGGTCGTGCAAAAGAGTCGGAACTGTAGCCTACGTATGTAGGGACCTGAGACTCTCAGAGGCTCGGTTTCAGATACGGGCTGTTCTGTTCCGACTCGAAGATGGATGCTGCTAGGTTCCTCGGCGCATAAAGTGAGGGCATGGTACCGCCGCCGCTGCGTTACGGTCCCCAACTCGCAAGCTAGGGTTCCACAGTCCACACCGTAACGCGTCAAGCGACGCAACTTTACCCAAATTCGATCTCGTTTGGCGTCGCAATCGCCCTCCTTCTGGCGCCGGTGGAGAAGATGGTGGTGGAAGAAGAGGAGTTGAAGCGAGAGGCTTCTGCTGCATCGTTAGAGGCTTCTGCTGCATCATTGGAGGCTTCTGCTACTGCCGGAGATCTGGAGGATTCAGATACAGGAGATGTAGTAAAGTGGGTCGAGATGCCGATGGCGGACATTCGCTGGATCCTGGCACAGAAGAAGGAGAACCATGTCGTGCCTCCCCTCGAGGACTACAGCGAAGACGCCATGAAATCCACCATCTTCACGCAGAAGTACATTGACGAGAAGCGGGAAGTGTTCACCAACCTGCACGCCTCGATCGCTGCAAGCCTCACATGACGATTTCTTCGAGTTCCAGGCATGGGTCCGTGAAGTGTTCGAGATGAATGGCCGTGTCTTGGTCCCTGAATCCTGCAGCAAGGAAGAGCTACAGGAGGAAATCAATGATCTGTGGGCAAAATGTAAGGAGGAGTATGCCAGGGATCACCCTGACGATTCAGGCACTGAGACTGACGAGGAGTAAGCACCTAGTGTGCTCATGTTATGGATTACAGTGCCCACGTGATGAGTCCCATATTATTTATGTTAACACCAGAAGTATAACAAATAATTCCTGCCCCTGAAGTGTTCCAGTCTAGAATAGATATATCTATACCTGCCCAGAAGATCTATCTATGTAAGCACCTGCTATTGGAGTTTATGTTTAATTAAAATCATATGGTGCTATATATCTACTAAGTTTAAATACGTCAATGTCAATGCCTATTGATATGCTTCTGGTGCCATGCATGGTGTTGACATCAGCTGGGTGCCATGCATGGCCTACCAGAGGCGGCCACGTGGCAGAACAGTGCCATGCAGCTGGTGTTATTTTTGTATTTGCATGTTCATGGACCAAGGTGACACAGGTCGACAAGTTTAGGGGGCACTTTTTCGCGTTTGCAACTTCATGGACCAAAGTGGCACAGGCGGACAAGTTCAGGGGTCATTTTTTTGGGTTTGCAAGTTCATGGACCAAAGTGGCATAGGTTGACAAGTTAAAGGGCCGCCGGTGTATTTTACTCATTAGTAAAACTAGAATTTTTATGATAAATACTTCACCAGACCACTGTGTTAAATGGGAGTATTGGTTTTATGGGAATGTTGTCATCAATAAAATTTTCAATTGAACACGGTTGTTCAACGCCTCCTTCAACTTCCTACTGTTGACACCTGCGCAAACAGTTGGCGCCGACACCAAGGAGTACCACGATGCTTTGGTAGGGGATATGTGATGATGCTCTGACTATCAGGCCATGCTTCCCCTATTCATCATTGCATGCATAGCAGTCACTTTACCTCTTTGAGCTCTGTTCTGAGGCATCCCTATAGAGTGTAGCAACGGCATTCCTTGTTGGTACCAGGTACGCTTGCACTGCATCATCGTTGAGCAGCCGGGACAGTGTGAAGAATCAGCATGGTTGAGACCTCCAGCTCTTGTGTGTAGCATCTTCTCTGCACTTGGCAACTGATGCAGTTCCAGATTTCTCCTATTCCAGTGTAATGGTGTATTAGATAGGTACATCCCGGACATTCAACACACACGGTGTTTGCATATGGATTGAGCTCCAGGCGCCTCTTTTTCAATGTCCTCGTGAGTTGGGTTTAGCAAGATTTTTATGTACTACATACATACAGATGAAAGAAGCTAGGCGTAGATGTACTTTGGGCATCGAGCAATGTAGGAGGCACAGTGTCCCTATTATAAGCAGGGAGCTAGGGAGACTTGCATTCATGGCTATGTGGTTGGCGTGGGTGCATGAATTTCCTTCTTGTGCCTAACATCGGACATAAATATGAATTTGCTTAACACACGGACTGCCCAAGGACAATGCAAGCATTACTGGCAGATACCTCCCATCAGGACTGAACCATTAACTGAAGCCATCAACAGATAGTATACCTCAGGATATTAGGCAGTGCTCGAGCATGTGTTGATGCCTAGTTTTTATCAGGGAAGGAAGACAATTGTATAACTAAAATGAATGTGAGTAGGGAAGGATGTCATTTGTTTAGCAGGGAAGGTAAACATTTGTTGCTATAAAGTATAAATATACACATACATAAGTTGTGTTGTTTGTCCTCCATGTTCGACTGAGATCCAGCCTTGCTTAGGATGCATGTGAGCCCAGCTCAGTTCAAGTCCTTTCTTAACTCTTTTGATCAGGCATCACTCGCAGGTACATTGAGAAGCCTCGCTTGTGCCTAGAAGATCAGCATCATTCAAACTTCAGATGAAATAGAGACACTATGCACTCACAACTATGTTTTATCACTCGTTCCTGTAAATGTAGTAGGACATCAGACTGAGATAGAACGATGGCTACTACCTTCAAACTATATATCTGCCACATTCAGTAGTTCCTGTACCCTAGGGTTTCATTCTCCTCACCCCACTCTCTTCTTCTCCCACTCCATCTGACTGAGTGTGCGACTCCTCTCAGCGCCACACGACGTGCCCTCTCCCTCGTGCCTCCTCTGAGCGCCGTGGCTCCTCCTTATCTCAAGCGGTGCTGCCGCTCCTCTCCACCTCGAGCAATGCCGCCACCCTCTCCTTCTCTCTCTCCCTCTTCCTCGCTCAGCTCACCGGCACAGTGGGTGCGACTCTCACTTCCGATAGCGGCGTCCATGGAGAACACAACCCCCGGCGGCAGGATCCGGTAGACGGCGGCCTGATCCATGGTGGGAGTGCAGATCGGCAGTAGATTCTGGTGGAGGTCAGCCGGATCCATGGTGTGCGCACCCCTGGCTACTGGATCTAGTGGAAGGTGGCCAGATCCATGGTGGGCGCGTCACTCGGCGATTGGATGTGGTGGAGGTTGGCCGGATGTATGGCAGGGGTGCACCCCAACGACTGGATTCAGTGGATGGTGGGCAGATCCATGGCGGGTGCACCCCCAGCTTTGAATCCAGCACTGGTGCACTTTTTTTTGAAGGTCAACGGGGGGAACTGCTCCCCACCTGAATTTTATTTCTTATGTTGGCCCTTATGTTGAATCCAGCACTGGTGCACTTTCTCGGCAGTGGATCTAGGGCAGGCTCGTCTTCTGACGGCGGATCCAAGGCAGGAGCGGTATCTGGCGGCGTATCCAGCAACGACAATGGCCGGTGGTGGCACGTGGATTATTGGCTCGACGGGCCTTTCCATGGGTTTTTTTATTTTTTATTTGATTAATCGAGGGAAGCATCTCTGCCTTAGTAAAGATTTTATTTGTCGTGACCTTTAGACCGAGGCAGTTGTGATGCCGCCTTGTTAAATTCATTTTGGCCACTTTGGAAAAGGTTTAGTAGTAGTGAAACTAAATTGCATCCTTTGTTTCAACAGGTTGAATGCTGGCGGGAACCATTGAAGCAGTGAAGCTGCAGAAAGTGGCACTGCAGTGGTGATGAGGCGCGGCGCTAGAGCTTAGTAGCGGGATGGGGGCACAGTGCAGCGCGGCCACTGCACCACAACCTTTAATCAGTGACTGACTTGAAGTTGATGTAAGAGGTTGGAGTTGGAGCTAGAGATGGGCGGTGGCGGAATGCTACAACACTTGGCGGCGGGTGCGTGTTCCTGTTTGCTCTTTTACAACAGTCGAGTGAACTATAATAAATTGTCCTGATTATTCTAAGTCCACAATCTTAATTCCATAGCTGTGTTCCATGGATCACATTCCGAGCGACCTTGAAACTATAATCCTAAAGAGGTATACCCCATAATGATCTGGGAACTTAAAATTATCGATCAACGTCCCAGGTACCACGTTCCTTGTACCTTTTGTATCGAAAACTATGTCATTGTGGGTACAGGGGTTGAATTGCAGAAAATCAGGAGTGGACCGATGACCGAGTCAGTTTGCAGCTTGTTATGCAGCCACCCCCCCCCCCTCCACAACTTCGGATCAGCGGCACCATGATCCAATCAGCTGTAACAAGCAGAGGTGAGCTGGGCACATGAGTGCAGCTGACATCTGCAGCTGACAGCATTCGGCAACAGACAGCCATTCCAGATTCCTCCTATTCCAACACATGCATGGTTTGGCCATGGTTTTCTAGGTTCACATCAGTGATAAGTTGGGTTTGGTTTGGCGCTGCTAGCCAGATATTTATATACTACAAGCAGATGAAAGGACCCCATGGCACAACTGTTGTTTGGGTGTAGCAATGTTAGGAGGCAGAGAGTCTCTACAATGGGCTTGTTTGGCACAGCTCAACTTCACTAGTAAAGCTGTTTTTTAGAAAATAGCTTCATGAGCAATTTTCTAGATGAAGCTGAGCTGTTTTCGAGAAAGTGTTTGGTAAAATAGCTTCACCAACTACTTCATGCATAGTTGAGAGAGAGAAATGAGGGAGAGAGCTGCAATAAGCTACTTTTTTTAGCTTCATCCCAACTCATTTCTTTGTGAGAGGAGAAGAAAAACAACTTCACCCATGAAGCTGTTTTGGAAATAAGTGTTTGACAAAAAAACAGCTCACAACGGCTCATGAAGCTGTTGTGAGCCCAAACAGGCCCTAAATATAAGCAGGGATAAGTGTATGGTTGACTAGGTGGTTGCATGAATTTGCTTCATCTCACCTAACATGAGATATGGATATACTTCGCCAGTCTGTCCTGCATGTTGTATATATACATCCATACCTAACCATGGTATACACTCCCGCATATTGCAGCAGTGAATTTATCTTAAAAAATGGTAAAGGAGTTGCCATTTTATGTTATTACATAACAGAAAAAGGTTTATAGGACCGCACAAGAGAAATGAGCAGCTAAAAGATACAGCCCCTAACTTCGGGTACTAACTAGGAACCCACTTAAAATCACTATCGCAACATGTATTGCAGTAGGAATACTACAAAAGATGTCAGAGTATGTGCTGCAACCAATGGTGTCTGTTGAGCATTGATTTTTTGCAAAGGAGAATTTAAGTCTTGATATAGGGAGACAAACCAATAAATGAAATTCTAAGCACTTGAGAGAATGCTACTCTTTTTCTTTTATGGGAATTAGACGGCTCGATTGTCCATGCTTTAGTTTTACAGAATGAGAGCTTGGAAGTATTTGTTCTTTGCTTTATTGAACACATAACTTGAGATGCATACTACTTCATGACTGGAAATACTCGCCCTTCTGAAACTTGGGAATGTTAACTCAAGAAACAACAGGTATCATAAGCATCTTGATTTCTACTGATTTACGTGTCCGCTAGAATGGTACTCTGTACCACATTAGCTCTCTCATTGATACTTTGCTATTACCTATGTATTAAACTGACCCCGTTGTTTTTGGAACAATTTTGCCCTTAGTCTGTAGTTAGTTTGGATGTCTGAATGAGTCAACTATATATATACAACCATCGGAATCAGAAGGTCCAATTTTAGTCAACCAGCTCATTGTGCTGGACAGATTGGCTCACTAGTACATAAATCTCATCACCATTAGTTCAAAACCCATTTTAAGAATCGATCAGTATAGGGTCTATTTGATTTTATTTCAAATCGAGCCAGGCTCGTACGTGCGAACCAGGTTGTCTCACCACTCAACCTAAGGTCGTGCAAAAGAGTCTTGTTTGGATGGCAGGACACACCTGTGCTAAGTGAACGTTGCTGTTTGGTTTTGGTTGTATGTACGTATCATGCAAAAGGAGAGATGAACGCACTCAGTGTTTCAACCACCCCTGATGGAAATGAAAACACGGTGTTGCCTGTGTTGACTATGCCACTAAACCTGCCACTCTTGAGCCTACTCTGCTGCCATCCCAAAGGAGAGAGGGCCACATCACCAACTATGCCACTAAACCTGCCACTCTTGAGCCTACGCTGCTGCCATCCCAAAGGAGAGAGGGCCACATCACCACAGTGAGTACGGTGGCCGGCGGGCAACAGGGGTGAGAGTCTATGTTGGGAAGTAGCGCACTGCACTCCTCAGCAACACGGTGAATCAAGAGCCTTCTCACCCGATGCCGTGAGAGGCTAAGCAACAGTGAACAGTGGAATCAACAGTAGGTGAAAAACAATGAATGCTCTACTCTGTTTAAAGACGGTATCACGCCCCTTATATAGGGCTCGAAAACCGACCTAAGACAATTACAGAAATGCCCCGTGACGGTGGGGGAATATCCCAGCATATTATATTACAGTCTACTGACCCTAGGCCATTCATGTAATTTCACACTACGAACCCTGCATGTGCCCCCTGTCTAGGGCTTCAGCTGGTCGAGGAGTGCAGTGCGCTACTTTCCAACATTGGCGCCCACCGTGGGGCCCGAAGCATCACCTACGATGGCTGGGAAGAGATCAAGCACCACAAGACCACGAGCGGAGTCCACCAAGAGAGGAAGGCCGAGGAGGGCCATGCAGAGTGCGTATGCAACCGCGGAGCAGGAGGGCCCTAAGGATGTGCAGCCGGAGGATGTGCAACCAGAGGCTGGCCAGGACCCTCCTCCCACCGCGGGGCCGGCACAACCCACGGCAGCTCAAGAGCTTTAGCTGCTGCAAGCGCAGCTGTAGAACCTTCAACGAGAGCGAGACCAGATCGCTGTCGTCTACGCCGCCAGCCAGGAGGCAGCGCTAGCAGCAGCGCAAGCAACTGAGATCAGGCAGCAGCTTTCAATCTTGCAAGCAGAGATCAGTAGCATGCAGCCTCCACCCTAGCCTACAATCCAGCCCGCTGTTTTACCCAGCGTCGGTCCAACGGTAAATGTGCTGCCGGGAAGCTACGGTGGCACGCTGCGGAGCACATTGGACCTTCGTTCCCCTCTGTCCGAAGGATTGCAGACCTCACCCTGGCCGGCTACCTACAAGCCAATCACGCTCCCCAAGTTCAACCGAAAGACAGACCCTCGCCAATTCCTGATGAGTTTTGAGGCAGCTGTGACTTCAGCTGGGGGGAATGAAACTGTAATGGCGAAATCCTTTGTGATCGCGGCCGAAGGAGATGCCTTGGCATGGTACTCGATGCTCAGGCCCGGGTCGATCTATTCATGGGAGAACCTTCGTGACAAGATTTTGGCAAACTTCCAAGGATTCGCTGTTGAGTCACTAACCTCCACGGACCTGTTCCAGTGTCGCCAAAGTCAAGGAGAAGCACTGCGGGAATACTTCCAAAGGTTCGTGCAGACTAAGGCAAGAGCGCCAGGCGTGCCGGAGGAGGTTGCCATAGAGGCCGCCATTAAAGGTCTTCGCATAGGGCCCTTTGCAGCTCACTTGGCCAGAGAAAAGTCAGCGTCCATGCACGAGCTGTACCATGAGTTTGAGAAGTACTGCAAGTCAGACAACGACTTCCGCAGGAGGCTAGAGGAGCAGAACTCTCAGAAGAAACAGGGCAATGACAGAAACTTGCAGAAGAAGAACCTTAGCCAAGATGAGCACCGCCCACAGCGAGAGGCTGGTGGGCAGATGATGAATATTGAGCAACCAAGGAGCGACAAGCCGGGGCATGACCGTCCGCCGGCAGAACCGCGAAACTCAGAGCGCGGATCCAACCAAGCCGGAGGAGAAGGTCAGAACAGAGGGTGGCAAAAGAATCAGAAGCAACGGCAGCGGAAGCAATATTATTTCTTCCATGGGGAGGAGAAGGGTCACTCCACCAGAGACTGCCCGGATGCCAAAGAAACTCAGGAGAGGATCAAGAGCAGGTCAGCTCCGCAACCTCCGCCGTCGACCGTGCAGCCGCGAGAGGTGAATCACACATTCCCACAATCCTTCTACCACTCATATGTCGGAGGATCAAGCCAGCAACACTCAGCTCCAATTCAGCTCAGCGCGTTGGCTTCCGCCTACTATCCCAGCTTTCTACCGGCTTGGCGCCCGGCACAGCAGCCCGCAGAGCACAACCTACAGCCAACCTACGCCCCCCGACCCCCACAGATTACATACATCGAAACCCCGCAGCCCCATCAGCAATCGCTACCTCCTCCACCAAACCAACTGCAGCTAATCCAAGCTCCTCCTCCACCAAAACCAGAACCCCACCCCGACAATCAAATCGGCCCCCACACACCACTGCCCACAATTGGGATGATCTTGCCAATAGCCGGGGGGTCCTCAATGGAGTTCTAGACAAAGAAGCAGAAGAAGGATCACCGATTGGTCCAGAACCCCAATAACCTTCACCGAGGAAGATCTAAGGTTAGAAAGCTACCCACATACGGATGCAATGGTCATAACGGCGAATGTTGCGGGATGGGGGGTCAGCAGGATGCTAGTAGACTCAGAAAGTTCCGCAGATATAATATTCGCTGGATCCTTCGACCAAATGAAGCTCAGCAGAAGCCAGCTCCAACCCTCGGAATCACCTTTGTTCGGATTCGGAGGAAAGCAGATACACGCTCTGGGTAAGGTCGCCCTACCTGTATCCTTTGGAACATCGAAGAACGCAAGGACAGAGTATGTCACCTTCGACGTGGTAGACCTGCATTACCCATACAATGCCATATTCGGGCGGGGGTTCTTGAACAAATTCAATGCGGATGCTCACATGGGGTACCTGTGCATGAAAATCCCGGCTCTGCATGGGGTGATCACTGTGCACGGAAGTCAAAAAGAGGCGAGGAACATAGAGAAAGAAATTTACAAGTCCTTCTGAAACATAAACTCGGTGGATTCCACGCAAGAAGAAGCTTCCCAGCCACCAGACATGCCAAGGGGGAAGACAGACCTGTTCGATCAGGAGGAAACGAAATGTGTCCCTTTGCAGGAGGTAGTACCAGATAGGAAAGTCACCATATCCGCCACCCTTAGCAGAGAGGAGGAGCTTGAGTTGCTGGACGTGTTATAGAAGAACCAGGATATCTTTGCCTGGAGCGCCACTAACCTGCAGGGAGTCAGCAGAGACATCATACAGCATTCGCTGGACATCGACCCAAGAATGAGGCCGAAGAAAGAAAGACAGAGGAAGATGTCTGAAGAGAGAACCTTAGCAGCGAAGGCAGATGTGTAGAGACTTCTAGACGCAAATGTCATCAGAGAAATCAAGTACCCAGAATGGCTGGCGAATGTGGTCCTCGTCCCCAAGAAGAATGACAAAATGAGAATGTGCATAGATTTCACAGATCTCAACAAAGCTTGTGTCAAAGACTCCTTCCCCTTGCCAAGGATAGATACCTATGTCGACAAAGCCGCCGGTTGCCAAAGATTTTCACTACTGAATTGCTTCTCCGGGTACCACCAAATTTGGCTCAAGAAGGAAGATGAGGGAAAGGCAAGCTTCATGACTCCGTTCGGCACGTATTGCTATACCAGAATGCCAGAGGGTCTCAAGAATGCTGGAGAAACCTTCTCCATAATGATGAGGAAGGTCCTAGGAACTCAGCTGCAGAGAAACATCATAGCCTACGTTGACGACGTTGTCGTCATGAGCAGGCGCAAAGAGGATCATATCAGGGACCTGCAGGAAACCTTTGCCAACCTTAGATCTGCCGGGCTGAAACTTAACCTGGAAAAATGTGTGTTCGGGGTCAGCAAGGGAAAAATGCTGGGGTACATCATTAGCTCCGAAGGAATCAGAGCTAACCCAGACAAGACAAAGGCAATCATGTCAATGGCAGAACCTTCGAGCAAGAAAGAAGTGCAA
>Ga0182004_10000535_pt1 | contig 23692 bp, 21 predicted proteins | sample Sormic07211540_1_FD_120479 | JGI IMG/M metagenome (GOLD analysis project Ga0182004, IMG submission 120479) | Endophyte microbial communities from Sorghum bicolor roots, Mead, Nebraska, USA - 072115-40_1 MetaG | ecosystem: Host-associated > Plants > Roots > Unclassified | place: USA: Nebraska...
GGTCGAAATTGACGAGACGAATCTTTTGAGTCTAGTTAGTCCATAATTGGACAATATTTGTCAAATACAAACGAAAGTACTACAGTGTCCATTTCCCAAAATTTTTCGGAACTAAACAAGGCCTTATATTACGGACAACTTTAGTAGAACATGCTAAGGATCAGCCTCTAACTAAAGGTCATGTTAAAAAATAATTTCACCATTCCTAGATGTGTGCAAACGCAAGAGGGGGTGGAGTTCATGCTGAGGTAGAATGGCGGTCATCCTTTAGAGTGATAGTGAAGCCAGCAACGGAGAAGCAAACTACAACAAATATCGATAACACACTTGGTGAGGACGTTGTTGGCGCCACTGAGGTGCACCTCCCACAGAGAACAAGCAAGGCCTTGTTTAGTTTACCCCAAAAAGCAAAAAATTTTCAAGATTCTCCGTCACGTCGAATCTTGTGGCAAATGCATGAAGCATTAAATATAGACGAAAGCAAAAACTAATTACACAGTTTAACTGGAAATCGCGAGACGAATCTTTTGATCCTAGTTAGTCCATAATTGGATAATATTTGTCACAAACAAACGAAATTGCTACAGTACCGAAATCCAAAATCTTTTCGGAACTAAACAAGTCCCAAATATTAGAGATGAGCGAGAGCTACATGGCAAAGGAGAGAGTTATTATACTCAAGTATTTTATGCGAAGGGCGGTGATGATGGAAGCATATTTGTTATGGGGCAACATGGAGATTATCTCCCTCACCGCATTCGCATTGCTCACCTTGGTTTAAACCTATTGCATTGAGCTCATTTATAATAAGATTAAGATGTGAGTACTGTACATGTCTTTCACAAGCTCATTAAGTAACATAGAAAAAGATTTGACGAAGCAATATTTTTGTTTACGAACATTGCTAGAACCATTGTGAAGCTCTTCCAATTTTAGCCAAATCTCATTAGCTTTAGTAAACTTGTAGACTTGGTTAAACACATTACACATCAATGCTAATGCATTCACAATGCAATTTCTAGCTCTAGCATTGAGGTGAGGTGGATCTCTTTCTCTTCACTAATGGTGGGTTTTTCGATTCTTTAAGGGTTTCATCGTGCCTCTAGTACTTCCAAAGATGTCAATGGGGGCCCGCGATCCGCGACCCGATGGGTATTTACTCTATTAGGGTATCAATATAGAGTGAAACCAGTATCATGGGTACACAAACGGAGCAAACTCTTCACCCATTGGGTACGTGGGTATGGAGACGTTCTAGTAGTCCCCATACCCATTTACACCTTCCTCTTGGCATTGTTAATCCTTTCATTTATCCTACATATGACTTCACAGGGAGCAAAGCTAGGGTTCGTAATCGTTTTGTATTTTTCTACCTGTAACGTATTTACTGTTATCGCTACTATTTTTGTTTTAGCCAAAAACATGACAAAACCCGCCTCGGTAACCAATATCTTATGACTTATGGTTTCGCTTTCATTCCTAATTATTGTTTCACTAGCCCACTTTTTGTTTGAACTACTCCAGCCACATGTCAGCATCACTATTTTCGTTCCCTCATGATTTAGTTGGCCAGGCCAGTGGTTCATGGAATTTCATCGTAAATCCAGTGTACTACTGCCAGATAACTGCAACCCGACTACATTCATTACATGACAACATCAGTTGACCACGTAAGGCAACTACAACCGACTACATCCATTGTATAACAGCATCAACCAAACTGACCTGGCATTTCCACCATGTAGCCATTAGCCCATCAATGCTCCAGTGATAGCAGCTGCTTGTCGCAATCGTGTCCTCTGAACGTCAGTTGACAAAAGATTAACTAAACAACACAATCGTCCTATGAATGAATGCCAGTTGAGAGAAGATTAACTAAACAGTCTGCAAGGTTGCGCATGCCGCGCGTAATCAATGTATCACAAAAGAAGCACGCCTGGTGATGATGGCAGGATGAGACAGGACCATAGGCACCCAGAATGACGGCCAACGACAGGATCTGAATGCTGCTTCTGCGATCTTCCATAACCAGTCTAAAAATAACCTGCCAACCAAGCTCTCTCTTATGCTCCCAAATCAGCCTTTGTATTATACTACTAGCAAAAATAAGAACTATTCCTTACGTGATTTTTTTTTTGTTTCTACCGATAACCAAACGTTAAATGCAATATACTCTATCAGTCGTGGTAATTATGATTTGGAGTACTATAATGGACTAGTTGTGGTAACTATGATTTCTGTAACACCATCTATTGGTCAGAAGGCGCCTTTTCTACAATGGTGGCTCCAGAAAGGAAGGCTGTACAGCTACTAAGAATCTTTTGGTACAGAGTAATGCTATTAGAGGAACTCCTTGAGCTAACGAGGTTGTTAAGTTCATGAGCTAACTTGGTAACATGCTCCTCCTTCAGCCTAGCCGTGTTGCGGTTCAGCAGATTGAGCCAAGACGTGGAGGATATGTTGCATATCTTGCCCTCCTTGAAGCTGCTGACACAAGAGATCGCCGCCAATGTGTCTCCCTGCATCAGTTTTAGGCAGAATCTCTCCATTATGACAGGGGTGGGCGGGACACGGCTGTGATGGCACAGGTAGTGCCACAGATCATCCAACAGCTGGTCCTGAAGAGTGATGAAGAACTAGGGGTGAGACACATGAATTGTTCCACCAAGTAGCTGGACATGAACACAATGTTCCTGCTCCTACAAATGATAGTTGCTAATGTAAGTACCTTCCCATGCCTATAAGCGTCAAGGACCATACGCAGGTGTCTTCGCTCATCGAAATGGTACCCATTCAATAACATCTGGCGAAACGCATACTCAAAGTCATTCCACCTTTTTGCTGCAGCGCAGGCCTCCAGGAAAGTATTGAAAGTAAACTTGTCAGCAGTTGCCACTTGACTAGAATCCGCTTTACTCCTTATCCTGCAATTCAGAATATCATAGAGTAGATCTTTCGCATCTTCAAGCATTCCATGTTGAATGTATGACTTCAGCATGATGTTGCAAGTCACAGTATTAGGTGAACAGTAGTTGCACATGTGGTTGAATATGTATTTAGCGTTTTCCATGCCACCATTGTCTATGCAGGTCTGAATGAGTCCTGTATAGGTAACAACCAGTGGTTTGTTGGCAACCTTGCATATCTTCTCAACCTGCAATGTAGTTGTCATTGGACAGAAGTTAGTGAGACAAAACAAGCAATCTGAAGGCATGAAACAACAACAGACAGATGGCTCTGGATTTGCAAGTTTTCTAAAATCAAAAGCTCTTCAATGAAAACTGGAGGCTCAGAATAGGTTCAGAGCCTAATTCCAGCCTTATCTTACACATATCTAAAGTAATAGCTCAGAACACCTCTACAGTACAAGTATGGTTTCTGCAATCTTGCTTATGCATCTATCAACAGTCTTCCTTTGTGTAGGTTGAGGTGCCTTGAAACACTATATCTTCTGCTCGCTTGACAACCAAGATTAAAGATAAGTGTTTAAATCTATCGATTGCAGAAAATAATGTATTATAAAATTATGAAAAATATATTCAGGCCAACACAATATAGCTCGTCGATCCTAAACCTTGCATTTTTAAGTATGGCCGTAGCAAGATTTAATTCCGTGTCAACATAAGCTATGTATGTTGCACATATTAGCTACATTTTGTTAAGTACAAACCTGGAGAAGTGCTTCTTTGCACCGTCCTCCACTGCAAAGGCATCGAGCTAGGTCATAATACAGACTAGCAGAACCAACAATTCCACGACTTTCCATATCCTTCACAGCCATTACTGCTTCATTGATCTTTCCTTCTCTCCAAAGTGCATTTACAAGAACTACAGACAGCAGCAGGTCAGATATGTCATTATACTTAACATAATCAAGTTAAAGTAGTAGGAAGTACCTTTATAGTTCAGAGCACCAGGTATTGATGATTTCTCCACCTTATTGAAGAACTCATAAACCAAATTGTACTTTCCACAGACAAGCATCACCTACAGTACCAGAAAGTTAGAATAGACTAAGGGATTATGCCACATAAAGAGCAATGCAAAAAAAAGTATTGAAAGTATAATGCTACTGCGAAAAATAGACGAGATAGGTGGAGAACAAATAACATGAATCAATGCATTTCAATCGGAATGAGCTGCTCAATTATCATCAGACGATAATGAAAGGTTTGCAGGAGCACCAATAGGAGTATAGGACCACCATAGCTGGGTCTGAGATGGAGTGCAGGAGAACTGTGTCACATACTCACACGCAACATCAAGATTAACATACCTTTTATATAAAAAAAAGAAGGATTAACGTACCTCCATAACAAGACCATATGTTGAATTTGTTGGACGGATGTTCTTCTCTTTCAACTGTTGCAGTACCCAAAATGCCCCTTCCCATTGCTTTTGTTGCACACAAGCATTCAAAACCTGCAAAGAGGTAAAAGTAGTTATGTGCTACTGAAGACCAAGTGACCAAAATATTTAAAGATTCTTGTTTTCTGGTCTATACAATCCAGTTCGGCTGTTCCATATGAAATTTGCTACAGATATTACTCACCGCATTGTATACAATGAGGTCTGGTTCCAAGCGAGGATCCCAATTCTGAAGAGGGCTCAATTTGAACTTCTTCCTAGGAGGAGAACGCATGCAATCAATCACATCAAATAGTTCTTTCACAAGACCAGCTTGCCCAAGAGTAACAGCAATACAATGATAAGCTGCCATGTCAGGATAAGATGACAATTGGTTCTGCAAATGACATATGAATAAGGTCAGATTAGGTTTACATAACCAAAAGGCAAGACTAGTTGTACCTGCATGCTGTAAAATACATTCAATGCCTCAAGCGGTCTCTTTGCCTTCCCTAGAACATCGAGAACTGTTGTGTAAATATACCTGCATCAGATAGATAACATTATGTATATAGCGTGCATTTTGTATGCTAATGCCAATTATATATCTATTCAGTGCAAAATCTTTAAGGTCACAGGAAGGTACCCAAGAGAATTTAAATTTAACTAAAAGCTGGCAGTTTTAAGGTTAATAAGACAGTACATAGCAGTCGCTAGAATGCGTGACATCTAAGAAGAGTGTAGCAATATATGAGTAGACAATTACTTAACCTGCTCTTGTAGGATTTGAACCTTTCACGTGACTGAAGCCATTCAACAACTTGCAAAACACATTTCCAATTTCCATATCGCCCCAACATTTGAACGATCCTTAGGATAGAGTGATCAGAGAATTTGATTTTTGCATCATGAATCATTTTGGAGAATTTCCACTCTGGAGTGTTTACATCTGTAGCATTGAGCCTTCGAAAAATAAATAACCATAAGGATTGATGGAACCTCAGTAAGTTCATTGGTGTTATTTCGATGGAGAAAAAATTCCAACTCGAGCAGAATGATCATATTTTTAGTGTGAATGATGAGCAGTTTGTAGGTAAATTGGATGCTCATGCTAAGATTACATTGAAGCACCATGAAATAGAGATAAACCGAGCATTTCAACATAATAATCAAGTATATAGAAGACTTACCGACTAGCTAACTTCTGGATTCTCTCTTCCATTTCCATTCGAAGGATCCGTGGCCTGTTCCTGACATCAGTAAATACCTCAAAAGTTTTGAAAGCAGCTCTATCATCAAAATCTGTAGCTTCTGCATCCCTCCTAATAAATTTCCCCATTTTAACATTTGCTCCTCTATGCAATTGAACCGTTCTAGGTTCATCACTCTCCAAATTATCACTTGAATGGCTATCATGCTCAGACATTGCCTGTGTACTCCTATAAGTTTTGCTTACAGTAGACTTCTTAGAGTCTATGTCAATCTCTCCAAGCCTACGCACTACAAAGTTTCTCCCTAAGCTCTCCACTCTTTGCTGGTTTCTTTGAACGTTACTGTTGGCGTTGACCTCAGTATTGGAAAATGTCTCTCCAGGATATTTGAAGTTTATACTACTACTTGTCCTAGTATAGTCATGTTTTCCCATTTGAACCTTGGCATTCTTTGATGAAATGCTGCTATTCGGAAGGGTAGAAGTCCCAGATGGAGTATACGTTGCTCGCCCTTGTAAATTTTTCCTAGTATCTTTAGCCTTCACAGGTGATGAGAACTGCCCATTGCCTCCATTTCCTCTAGTGTCGCCACGAATCATTCTTCTCTGTACATAGTCTTCAACCTCTCCTTGCCCGCGGCGGCTATTTTTTACATGTCCCATTGCTCTTTTATCCACAAATCCCGTAACATCCTTCTGATTCTCATCCTTCGTCAAGTCCCTCCGAGGTCCCTGATTCCTTTCAAATGGTTTATTCCTTGCATCACCAGACCTCCTATTCGTCCGTCGGTCATCACCCGTGAACCTTCTCCTCGAGCTCCGGCCATCCGAATCGGCGCCATGTATATTCTTGCTCCTGTCCAACTTCACCGACTCCATGATTTTCACATAGTCAGTGAAAGTCGGGCTGAACGTCAGCTCCTTCTCAATGTGCCGTAGCTCCGATGACCCGGTGCCGACCCCACCACCAGCCACAGCACCATCACTTCTTGAATCAAGAACCCGGCCTTTCTTCCTCGACAAACCCCAGCGCAGTGGCAACATGGAGAGGCTCCTCTCGGGAACCAAGAACCCGCGGCCATGGCACGAATTAGGCTGCGGAGTGGGGAGGAGAGCCCCGCAGCCACCCAAACTAAGCAGTCCCATGCTAGCATTCGGTGGTGCCGCCATTCCCCTCGTCCGGAGCTGCGCCCACTACTGCATTTGCATTGCTTATTGGCTTACTGCAGAAAAAGGTTCTTGCTTATTGGCTTATTGCAGAAAAGGTTCTGACTTCTGACCAAGAAACTTAGCAGGCCAGAATGATCAGGCAGGAATTCTGAGGCTCGAGCAAACGGAAGAAGCGTGTGTACCTGCGGTTGACCGCGCCCTGGCTGGCTGCCTCCGGCGTTATCTCCTCCTGTCTTGCGGCCTCGTCTGAGGAAGACTGTACTGGAAGTCGGGAAGATTTGAGCCCCGTTTGAATCCCTGTGGATTCTGAAAATCGAGATAAAAACAATAACGACGCTTCCAAACGGGAGAGATAGAGAGCGAAGATAAGGAAAAAAGAAATAAGAGGCAGAGTCTTGAAATCTCCGAATCCCTCTCCTACAGCATAAACAAGGATACTACTCGATAAAAGACATTCGCACCTTCAACTTCTCTTCTCCTACCGTTTCTTCTCGACAGCGTCCCGATGCCACCGACCCGCGCGTGCCGCACCTGGCTCAACCCCGCCGCCGCGAGTTGCTCCAGTGCCTCCTCCGCTCCGCTCGCGTGCACCGATGCCCCGCGCCGCTGCCGCCACCGTCTCCCTTGCACGCCTGCACAGGCGCCGCTACTCCCTTGTGCGCCTCACCAGTCACCACTGCGCCCGTGCGCTGCTGCAGAGAGAAGGAAGGAGGGATAGAGTGGGGAGAGATAAGTCTGAGAAATTGATTTTTTTTCTAATCTCTCTTCGTTTCAAATTACATATCATTCTTGTTTAATTCCTCCCCTATCCCATTGGATGTTTGAGTGTTAAATATAGACTAAAGAACTAATTACATAGATTATATGACTATTTTATAAGACAGATTTTTAAGCCTAATTAATCTATGATTTGATATATACTAATGATAGATTAATTTGGTTTAATAAATTTGTCAAGTACCGAACACTTCTATAATTCTTGTCAAAAAAAACACTTCTATAATTAGTTTTATTATTTCTGTCTAAACATTTGATGCGATACCTTCACATAATAGCCGATGTGGTACCCTAAAATTTACACCCTAGATTTAAACAAAACTTTACTCTCCTTATTTTAAATTATAAATTATTTCAATATTCTTAAAGAGTCAAAATATTTCAAGTTTAACCAAAATTATAAAAAAAATACAAATATTTATGACACAAATGGTATAATATAAAATATAATTAAATCAGTTAGTATTATAAATATTATTATTTTATTCACTTCTCTTATACTTCATGTGTCTGAATTTTAAGGTAACCACCAACTACTACAACTAAGATGTTACTTTTGTAACTTATTATTTGTCTTTGTGTCATAGCATATTAAAAATTTGTCCTTGTTTTTCTATAAAAATAATTGTAAATTGTTATTTGTCTTTATGCCAACACAAATTAGGTTTTGTGCGGTTTTTGTCTAAAGTGTTTCTATTCTCGGTACCAAAAATTAGATATTGCGCCTATAGAAATTGAGAACTGTAATTTTAGTATAAAACGTATGCATATGAAAGAAAACTAAAGTTTAGGCACTTGAATTTTAGCAAATCTCTATTTTATTATATAAATTTGATCAAGCTTGAGATGCAGAGTTTTGACTCTCTAAAAGTTAGGATGACTTATATTTTTGGATGGATGAAGTATTTTCAAAAACTGCATTGTCTATGTAGATTGAGTTACTATAAATTGATTTATAGATTGACTGCAAGATTAAGGGCATTACAGGCAATGCATCCTTTAACAAGTCATATCTTATGCTATAATCTAGAAATTCAAACAACCTAGATTTTTATTATTCCCGGTCCAAATTCTACAATCCATGTCTGAAATATGTAGATTTCTATAATCTCAAACTAATCCAAACTGACCCTTGGATTGACGAAAGATACTTTACAGATGGGCCATTGCGGATAGCTAGAAGAGCGAAAGATCTCAAAGAGCTAAGAAGCATAAACTTTTAGGTTGGGACGCTGGGTTAGGCAATTTGGTTGGTTTGAACCCTGCTTTACACAAGTCTTGTCCACGGACAACTGATTAAGGATATGTTGTTTAAGCTTTCTGATGATGAGTTGATGATCGAGGAGGCAGGTTACTATCCACAAACTGAAATAAACACTGTAACAATCCACGGGTTAGATTGTTACAAAGCTTGCATTTTGTGATAATTTGCGTTGCATATTCCACGTTCTATAAACTTTAAAAAATAGAGCGTAAAATAACATTATTTGATTCACGCTGGACCATATAAACAACACTTGATATACAAGTCGGTTAACACAGCAAGCTGCAAGTGTATCTAATAATCTCTGTTATCTGGTTGGACAGTAAGAACATGTTTGGATCCATAAGCACTAAAAATTAGCAGCTTAAGGGGGTATTTGGCACCGCTCCACGAACTCTGCTCCACAAATTCCACCATGGAGCAGCTCCACAAAAAACTGAAGTTCGTGAAGTACCTCATGCTCTCACAACTCCACCATTTTTTTCTCGAACTGAGTGTGTGGAGCTGAAACTGTTTGGCTAAAAAACGTGGAGCAGAGCAGTCCCAAACACCCTCTAAATTAGTACTAGTGAATCTAAACAAACTTGTTAATAAACCTGCTAGTTATTAGCTAGAGGGCTGCTGCTAATAGTTCATATGATCACTATCCAACCACCTATAGCAGGTGGATCAAAACAGTCCCTGTTGTTAGCTAGCTAATTTTTAGTACTAATGCATCAAGCAGACCCTAAGTTTGAGTGTATAGCTATTTTTATTTTGTTTTGTATTGCTTGTGCCTTAAAAAAAAGGGATTTCTTCAAATTTACTAGTATTTGTCTATTTAGCTGCTTGCTAAAATTTTACCCCGAGGCCAGCAGCTTGAGCTTCAACTAAAAAGGAGAAAAATAACACCTGCAAAAAAGTTAGTCCAGGAGGCTGCAGGCCCTTGAATACCTTATGTAACGGCAGGGGCGGATCTACAGTATATTATCAGGGTCCACCGACCCGATAACTTTTATCTAATTCTCTATATATTAGACTTTTGTTCTATCAAAATTCTCAATAAAACATCATATTACGGTAGCTTCTTTCATGCTAACCCCGAACCCGATGACTAACCTGACTAGATTCGCCCCTGTCTAACGATCTATATTTGTTTCTCCTCCCAAAAAAAAGGAAAACTGATCTTGATCTAGAAAGGAACATCGGTTGCACTAAATATACAGCAAAGTTATAAATATGCCCTAGGCATACCATGCCTCGCTAGAAAATCAAAGTCTATTATGGATTTATGGTCCCTTTGTAAGCAAACTCAACCCCAAAGGAGCTCATTCGCGAGCCCTAGTTGTGGTTTTGTGTAACTGGTTTTTTTATTCTTGGAACCAAAAATTCAATAAACGTCACCTGAAATGAAAGAGAACTAAAGTTCAGACTTCAGACACATAAAATTTAGCAAATTTCTTAGTTTCGCGGGTGATTTTGATTGTAAATCTGTTGGCTATATTTTAAATAGCTATTCTCAACCAATACATATGTTGGTGAAGAATCTAGCAAGGGCCTAAAGAGAGCGGGTCAATAGGTCTAATTTTTAAAACTTGCAATCTCAAACGAAACTGTAAGCAGATCTTCGGACAGATGCGCGGACAGAATGCAAACTTCTCTAATTTTGGTCAACTTTAAATGTATAAATAGTTGCTACATTAACTAGATTGAGACATCATCAGATATGTGATAGTGCATTTTGTTTTGGTAAACTTGGCCAAAGGTTAATAACTTAAAACAAAGCTAGAATACTAGCATCCTACAACGCATTAAACAATATGAGCATAATACGACGGACCATTTTTCTAAAAAATACATACGACGGACTCTACGGTGACCACCGGTACTTGTCAGCTACAGTTCCACGGTCCAGACAAGTAGTAGAGTGGGGGGTGGTGGAGTGGAGGCGTGGAGAGCCCCGAACGCGGTTTTGAGTACACAAGCGAGCGAAAAAAGAGGAAGAGAGAGAGAAAAGAAAAGGAGAGGCCCGCGACTGTAGTGGGGAGATGTCTCGGCATGCTGCCCCGGCGGCGCCGCCGCCGCTACCGGAGCGCGGCGAGATGGACGAGGTGGTAGAGGCGGACCCGGATGCGGAGGCGGAGGATCAGGAGGAGAGGTGGGCGAGGCTTCTGCCGGAGCTGCTCTCCGACGTGGTGCAGCGCGTCGAGGCGTCCGGCGGCGAGCGGTGGCCGGCGCGGAAGGACGTCGTCTCATGCGCCTGCGTGTGCCGCCGGTGGAGGGAGGCCGCCGTCGCTGTCGTGCGCCCGCCGGCGGAGTCCGGCAAGATCACCTTCCCCTCATCGCTCAAGCAGGTGAGGACGGAAGCTGCGGCTTGAGCTGCTCGCTCGCACATAGTAGGTCAGTAGAGTGTCTTAGGCTCTTAGCTGCCCATTCAGTGCGTGCGGCGGCGTTGGTCTGTGTATATCCATGTCGTCTCGACTATTTTGAGGAGGGATCGATGCAATATGCGATTTTGGTCCTTATTGCCGAAGCTTCCGTGATGGATGATGGTATTGACGCATCGGAGTATCGGACTAGGTAGTTCTGTGAAATTTAAGGGCGAATCTGGCGTCTGCATACTTTTGGACCGTCAGTTCTGGCCATGAAACCATGAGGTTGCTTACTCTTGCGAGTTTGAGAAATTGGAGTACTGGCGGGGTTAGTAGATTTGTATTGTTTTATATAGTAATTGCTAGATGTCTGTCAACAAATCTAGAATGCAAAATCTGTTGAATTACCGACCTCACGATTTTGCAAAATGATTCAAGCTGACCTCCCTCTCTTGAGAACTCAAGAATTCCATGAACTCCAGCGAAGTTTAGGGTTAGGGGTTGGGGGTTTTGGTGGATAGGGATTTGTGGTCGATGATGGTGCTGTCGGCAGGGGTTGGGGGAATTGATGATGGGGGAGGTACACTTAGTTCTAGTTAGCGAGGGACTGGCAGTGATGACAGATGCAGAGGAGGCGGGCAGAGTGGGGGCGCCAGAGCCAGGAGGAAAACTATGAGAGAAATGGAAGGGGTCGTATGGAGGGCGGTAGTGGAGGAGGAAGACCAAAGGACCTTACTGGCGTCAGCAGAGGAAGGTCGGCAAGCCTGACAGGCAACGGAAGGCAGGAAGCAGTGGCATGGTGCTTGTGGTGGGTGACACCAGTCACACCAGTACACCACGGCACACAGATGGCAGGAGGCGGCAGGCATGGTGCTTCATGTGGCCCATTGAATCAGGTGTTAAGGTATCACTGAAGTAGCAATATGGGGAAAAAAAAGGTAGCTGGATCTAAGGTCCAAAATCTGACATATTTTTTGCCCAATAATCTGTCTGAGACTTTTCATATATATTACCTACAGTTGTGTGCTCAGAGTTAGCTTTTGGAGGTGACTGTATTTGGTCAATTAGTTTATCTAATGGTTTCAGCAACGCTTGATGCTGGCCATGGGTTTACAAAAATATTCCACAATCAGAAATGTCTAGTTTTTGCTACAAATTAACCTGGCAGATGGAATGCGGAAGTTAGCATTTCCTAGGGGTTTGTGGTAGGGCTTGTTTGCATATCTTTGTTAGTTTCATTTACGTTGGTTATTTAAGATTCTGATGAGAGAAATAACCTGGCAGGTCGATTGCATGGTTTCCCTTATATGGCGTCATCAGCGATTTTGATACGTACCAGCCATTCAGATATTTAGGACATAGTTTGTGAAATTTCCTTGCAAATTCAGTGTCATAGTGTTTCTTATTTGACACCTATGTGCCGAAATCTTACACCATTTCTCAAAACACAGCCAGGGCCAAGGGAGAGCCCAATGCAGTGCTTTATCAAGCGGAATAAGAAGAACTCTACATTCTACCTCTACCTTGGCTTCACAAGTTGTAAGTACAAGATATGATGTGTATGTTCATTTTAAGTCCAATTTAAGAGAATCTAGCACCTTTTTTCATTGTTAAATAATTGATGATGTATTCTTTCTTATGGAATTCTGGCAATTTCACTTCCACACTTAATGCTTCCTGCCATCAGGTTATTAATTGGACCAGCATGATAGTTGGACCAGCATGATAGATTAAATTTGGCAATGGGATGCATTTGGGTTTAGCTCATTTGTGATCGTGGGGAAACAAGGTAGATTGGATAGTGAAACGGGACAAGTAGTTTACATGAACACTACACTAGAATTACTTGTAGTCATGGAACATAGTGGAATCATGGATAGTGAAAATATTTCACATCTGTTCCGCCCAAAATGGTAATGTGTGTACAAGCTCTTACCCTTGACAGCTCACCGATGGCCAGGCTAATTATTTCCTTATGAGACTCCCTGTTATTATGTTAGATTTTCTGGCTGTATCTTTTCAACTGAGGTGCATCTACACCTAAGCTTGGGTTAAAGAAGTCTCATAACACACATAATGATCATTTCTTTATAATTTATGCTTGTGTGCATATTCCATCAAACGCTACATTTTTTTTATGGAGAATTCTTTTGAAGTGCACAACTACACATTCCAAGCTGGGTGTGGATTTGTACTTTTATGTTTACATAGATGTCTGTTTGTAACTTTTTTACATTACATGTATTTTTTCTTCAGCATTTTCACCATCAGATACACTTGATGATTAATACCTTTTCTTTCTCTTTTGTTTTGGCATCTGACAGCACCTGTGGATAAAGGGAAGTTTCTCATGGCTGCTAGAAGATTTAGGCGTGGTCCCCATACTGAGTACATTATATCTCTTGATTCAGAGGACTTATCACAAGGGAGCAATGCATACATGGGGAAACTGAGGTGAGGTTCAACATGATTCCAGAGTTCTCCTGAACCTTCTTGGATTAACTCTGCCTATGAATTGGTTGCTGAAAGTGACGTATTCTGGTGCGGTTAGGTGGCACATACATTTCATGTAGTTGACAAAAGATTTTTGAAAGCATAATTTAAGATACACAAAATGAATAAAATTGCAGGATTTGTGAGTTCCAACTGGTAGCCTTGCTCTTCAACTACCTGGTAATATGTTTTGATGGTTTACATGGTACACTGTTTATGTACTCTTATTGAAGAACAAACTCCCTGAACCCGCCAGCATGCCTTATACATTACTTGGTCTTAGGGCTTGCAATACATGGAATTCATTGCAACTTTGCAATTGACTGGTTAAGTTGTGTCCTTGCACTGCTGACATAGTGACATATTTGGTATTGTAAAAGTTCATTGACCATCTAATTGTTGGAAAAGTCAGCACTTCACTGTCTTAGGTTAGGTTATGACACTTTCCCTTTTAAATTCTCTGTGCAGACAGCATACTCACTCCCTCCTGAAATATAAAGGATTTTGAGTTGTCCTAAGTACTGTCATAAGTTTGACCAAGTTTACACAGAAAAATATATTTATGACACTAAATTAGGTATCGTTGGATACACTATGAATATATTTTCTTAATTTACCTCTTTGATATGGTAGATGTTAATACTCTTCTCTATAAACTTGGTCAAACTTTGGACAGTTTTAACTAGGGCACCGCAAAATCCATTATATTTCAGGACGGAGGGAGTAGATTATGGATCTCCTGTTATATTTTAATACTTGTATTAGAACCTCTTTCCCTGTCTTAATAGTTAACATACAATTCTACTTCTGCACCCTGTTTAGATCTGATTTCTGGGGGACAAACTTCAAAATATACGATAGCAAGCCACCATATGATGGTGCTAAAGCATCAAGTAGTCGATCTAGTCGTCGTTTCGGAAGCAGAAGGATCAGTCCCCAAGTATCAGCTGGCAACTATGAAGTTGGACAGGTTTCATACAAATACAACTTGCTCAAATCCAGAGGCCCCAGGAGAATGTATTGCACTCTTGAATGCCCTTCAGCCCAAGAGACTTGGGAAAACTCACTCAAGACAAAGTTCAGGAGGCCCTTGGGGCCCACGACTTTACGAAATAAAGCACCCCGCTGGCATGAGCACCTGCAGTGCTGGTGCTTAAACTTCCATGGGCGGGTAACAGTTGCATCAGTCAAGAATTTCCAGCTTGTGGCTGCTGCCGACCCCAGTGACCCTACTAGCAGCGTGGATGATGAAACGGTTCTGCTGCAGTTTGGTAAGGTCGACGAAGATATGTTCACAATGGATTACCGGCAACCACTCTCCGCGTTCCAAGCCTTTGCCATCAGCCTCAGCAGCTTTGGGACCAAGCTAGCCTGTGAATAGTGATACAGTTCGATGCTCTTCGTGTGGCTATATGGTCTGTGGTTGCTTGCATGCTTGTTGTTGTTACTATACTACGTCATCTTTTTTTTTAGTTGAGTATCGATGTACCATTTGTACCATGCTGTTGTACAAGAGATGTACTGTACTGTTATGTCGTCAAAAGGACTTGTTCAAGAAGGAAATTCTGTGTTATGAACTTTTGCTCTGGTTCCATGCAAAAAGACATTCCAATGTACATATGTTCATGGTGAACTGATACTTTTTCCCCTTGATAAATATCATGTTTTGTTTGGATACTACTGTTACTAGTGCTCAAGTGCTGAGCGTCTATTAGGGAAATCTTCTATGGTATCATTTTGTGCAATTTGTCAACCTCAACCTGGACTGCGGGGGTTGCTCTGCACTGCACATAAGTTTATCAGGTGTCATCCGTATTTGTCATTTCTGTGTTTTCGCTGGTCTCCATCTATCTGTCTTCCGAAGTTGCTGTTGCAAAGATTGCAGGGAAACTGGGGATCGCAAGCCTAACCACTCGATCAGCTACTAACTGAACGCTGAATACTCCTAGTCAATCAACTGAGAATAGATAGGCTTCTACTATTCTTCTAGAATTTAGAAAGTCCAGCATGCATGCTTGGAACGGCATCCATTTCCACAGGAGATGAGAGTGACAAATTGCAAACGAACTGCCATATTTTTCCAAGTCGCTCCAAAACTGTGGAGATAGTTTTAGCGACGGCACCATCCATGCGTCGTCATATAATCATCGTCCATGTACATGAGACATATCTGTGTGGTCTGCTCCCTGATCGACGCGACGGATCGATCTGGCCAGGCCGCTAGCAACTACTCCAGGCGACTAAAGACTAGGCGTAGGTGTCCATCCTACTGCTGGTGCTGCTGGCTTTGCCGACCTCGGCCTCCAGCGTCTCCATCTGCTGCTCCAGCAGCCTCAGCCTCTGGTGCATGCTGTCCAGCCTCCGCCGCGCCGCCTCATCTGCCAAAACACAACGTAAATACAGATGAAAAATAATCGTCTTTTTTTTTTGTTTTCAGGAAACAAACCAATCGTTCATTCTGAACGGGTGATCGCTCATCTGATCATCATATATCATGCACTCTCGCTACAATTTTTTAAACTAATAAATAACAGTGCTGTGACGACGAACGATATGTCTCTACTACTATAGTTCGATCATCGGGTTTATGTTAGAGAGACAAGGAGCGAACCTAGCTGCGCGACGAACTGAGAGACGGTGACCTCCTGCTGCCCGGCGCCGTCGGTGACGACGACGACGGCGGGGGTGCCGTTGCCGCCGCCGGCGCCGCTGGTGCGGACGGCGCCCGCCGCGTGGCCGGGCTTGGTGGACGACGTCGTCGTCCCTGCTCTCGTCGCGCTCGCAAGCATGGCTCTTGTTCAGCCGATCCGACCCGCTTAATTCTCGTCCTTCTCTTTGCTTCCTGTCCCAGGCAATGATGACAGCTGATAGCAGTGGTCAGTTCGTTTGGAATTGGAAGCTTTATTTAAGAGAAGACGTGTCCGCTGGAGCTAGCGGGGACGACGCATTTTATACCGTGAACACGCGCGCGCGGCGCGGGCGTGGACAGGAGACTTGGGGGAGGTGTTGGGTTGGGCCGCGCCGGACCTCGCGCGGATCGGGGCTTCAGATTGCCTTGTGCGCGGGGTTGAGAGAGGAGACTGACTGGTAACCATCGATTGACCTCCCTCGGTTAATGAGTGGCCATATGCATCGCATCGATGCATGCTGGCCGTTCAAGAGTCCGACGCGGCAGGGGGCGACCTGGACACGCGGGAAGACCCGATGCATCGCCTCAGGTGATTTTTTTTTTTTTTTGTAGCGTAGCACTTTTTTTTTAGTTAGCAATTATTATCTAATAATAAATTAATTAAGGTTAAAGATCCGTCTTGTAAATTACAAATACATTGTACAATTAGTTATTTATTTTATCTATATTTAGTGTTTGCTATAATATTTGATGTGATGAGAAATCTTAAAAAAAATAGATTCTAGAGCGAACTAAACAAGCTGTAAGCGAGCGAGGCCACTGGCCGTCGTGATGAATTGATGATCGGTGACCCACGTCACGTACGTGTTAACGTGTGTGGGTGCCTGGAAAGATCAAAAGGTTCCCTCTGCCTCTGGTGACCAACCGGTAATTACCCATTTCAGAGGGGTCGCTAGAGGTTATTACTTTCTGCGTGCATTCGCTTTACACCCGAACGAAAGGGACGTCCATCGTACAAGCAGTAGTAGCTCTGTCTCGAAAAGATTACAACTTTAGATGTATTCTCGATTCGAATATTCAAAATTTTATATCACATAATGAGGTAAAATATTAATATTTGTGACATGAGACAAATATTAGTATGTTTATTAGTTAAACTTAAGGTACAAGACACTATTCTAGAATTATATATATCCTACGAGGAATCAGTTGTAATTCTCCATCTTAAATTAAGTATTGTTTTCGATTTTCGTGTTGCAAGTTTGGCTCGATTCGTAGAAAATAGGTGTAATATTTATATTTTAAAAATAAATTTATTAAAAAAACTAGATTCAAAGATTTTTCCAATAATATTAATTATGTAACATAAATATTAAATTTTTTTAATATATATTTAATGGAAAGCAAAAATAATAATTATTTTAGGACCGAGGAGCATGTAAATTAGTAATTATTAAATGCAGATCGACCTGCACAGATGAGCTGCATGCCTGCGTAGGTACATGCATGCATGGGTCATCATTCGCACATCTACCTGTGCGAGATCTCTCGATCATGCCGATCCAGGGGCAGGTTTTTTTTTTAGAAAAAAAAAGGAAAAGGTTCAGGCCTGGGAGATGGCGATACATGAATGTCGTCGTGTCCCTTAACGTGAGCCGTGAGGTGGATGTGCATGCGTCCGACGTAACTGGAGGGGTCCGTTGCGTCACTGCTTGCGTACGGGCTTCTGTTGCGTTGTTTGCGTTGACCCCGGATATTGTATTTTTATATATCTCGCGCCAACGGTGAAGTTCCGTGACCTTGGATTAAATTCCTCTAAATTTCATTTGTACTAAATCTGTTTCAAACATAGTTCGTTTCACTTTTTTTTACCCAAATTTGATCACTCTTATTCAAAAAATTGTGTTAGATATTACTTCTTCGTTGTGACTTGCTTTATTAACCAAAAGTTTTTCAAGAACGACATAAATTTAACTGTACTTGTATAATATTCAAAAAAGTCAAATGAACTATAATTTACAACGGAGGGAGTATTAGGCCGTGTTTAGTTTCTAGAGGGAAAAATTTCGCGACACTGTAGCACTTTCATTTGTTTGTGGTAATTATTGTCCAACCACAGACTATCTAGGCTCAAAAGATTCGTCTCGTACATTTCGACCAAACTGTGCAATTAATTTTTTATTTTCGTCTATATTTAATACTCTGTGCATGCGTCTAAAGATTCGATATGATGGAGAATCCTGAAAAAATTTGGGTTTTGAGGTGCAAGTAAACAAGGCCTTAGTATGATAAGACATCGGTAGATTTGATGACTTGGTAGATTAATTATAAAAAGAGAGAGAAAAGAATTTTATAGAGTTTTATTTGGATAAAACCTTTTGTCACAATTACTAATAAAAAGTTAACGTGGCAGTGTTAGAAATAACGTCATAAACTCTACTAAAATTACCTTAATATCAGGTGCATCCACGCTAGCCTCACTAATAAATAAAAAAGGGTATTAGTTAGCGTATCTCCGCTAGCATCTAAGGATTTCTTTTTTGATTCAGCATCTAAGGATTAATACTGATGGATCTAAGTTCTAAAGAGAGTCTAAAAATGCAAGAGGTGGTGCTGGCCTCCATGCAGTACGGAAATCACGTTACACCTAACACGTATACGTCAGGCAGCGGGCAGCCCTGGCTAGCTTCGTTGCTTGCAGAAGAAATTCATTTTCGTTTATTAAGAGACGGGACGCCATCCGATGGAAAGCCACAGGCCAGGCCACAATGTCACAAGCCCGTGCGCTAGCTGGACCATATTGGGCCGCTGGCCCCAGACACGAGAGCACAGTGAAACGATGTCCCACACTTGGATGCAGGAGCTGAGGGGTGGGCCCAAGCCCAACCAAGGAAGTCTGCGGACCCGAAGCCGAAACCCGAGCAGCCACCGGCCCGTACTCCCGTCGGCCGTCGCATTCCGTCGCGTCTGCGCCGGGCATTGGCCCCAGATCACATTGAGGCCTGATTTATAGTTGCTAAAATTTTAAGATTTTCTATCAAATCAAATTTTTAGACGCATATATAGAATATTAAATATAGATAAAATTAAAAATTAATTATATAGTTTATCTTTATTTGCGAGATGGATCTTTTAATGCTAATTAGTCTATAATTAGACAATAATCATCAAATATAAACGAAAGTGCTACAATAACTAAAACCAAAATTTAGCCCCAACTAAACAAGGCTTGATCAAGCAGGAGCAGCGGCAGGCACCACCGCCTGCGGCGTCCCTTGCGCCTACCACATTAAGCGCTAAGCAGCCAGCGGCTGGCGCTTAGTAAACCCTATTTATTTTACTGAAAAACAAAGTACTATTCACTGATTTACTATAAAACAAAAACATTGTTGAATGGTTGATATATTCGACAAATAAATTAACTTCGTTATCAAATTCGATAAATAAACTCAAAAGAACGGGCCTTAGCTCAAGCTCAAGTGTGGATCGCGGAACGGCTAGGCCTAGCAACCAAAGCCTACCGCGACGGCCCCGTGGCATAAGGAGCAGCAGAGAGAAATTCTAGCCTCCGCGGACCGCGGCACAGTACCTATGCCGGCGTACGGTACGGGCCTCGGATCGCGTCACCGCCGCCGTACGTTATCGCGTGCGCACGGCACAGTTGCTGCCGCGTGAACACTGAACACGGGAATCCTGCTGCTGACAGCTTGGCGCGAGGCCCCGCCCGGTGGCGCAAGATGTCACATGGATGGCACCGCACGCGCAGCGCGGTGACGAGGAACCCCAAATCCACTGGACACGTTTCCGTCTGTGATAGGGAAAACGCCCCCAGCTTGCAGGTTGCTGACGCTGCCTGGCTTGTGTCACACAGTTTACTAGCTAGCCATCTGTCAGTTAAGCCTGAATTATACGTAGGAGTACTTCTGATGAATCAATAGGTAAAACTGCTGAACCAAGTAACCAACGACCCCTGCGTTCAGAACTTCAGGTGCCAAATCCCAACCCCTATTCAAACATGCCCAAGCACGAAATTTTACTGGCCGTGTTTGTTGGGAAACATCGCGTTGCTTACCTACCTACGGCGACGTCAATTTACAAGCCGAAGCCAATAGACATGATGCTGCAATTTGCAGTTAGATAGTAGGTGGATCGGATGAAATGTCCCACGAGCAAGTAGACAACAGAATGCAGCCATACGTGAACTTGAATATGTTTTTTTTCCTCTATGCATGCCAACAGCACGAGGCATATATATTGGGCGGCACGGCTGCTCATCAACTAGGATTTAATTAAATTAAACTAACAGGTGATACATCACGGTTACGATACGATAGCGGCACTTTGTTTTCCAACAAAGTGGTAGGGCCAACGTATACCGATCCCACCTAGTATACGGTACCGTTGAACGGAATGAATGCCAGCTTAAACACGGTGTCTGGCTCTGCCTCCTCACGAGAGTCACGAGGGTCCGATGCCAACATCCCAGCTGCATGATTAGAGTCACTGCAAAGACTACCAGTACGAGGGGTTCGTCGAGGACAGTCTTTGTGAGGTACGCTCAAGTACTGTACCTGTACGTACTCGATCGATGCATGCTTCGTATCATTCCTTATTAATTCAAGATCAGGCGAGGTACGTTACAGTTGGCAGCCCCCAAGAGCGGATTATATATTGGTCCCTTTTGTGATCGCAATCTGCAACGCCATGGCTCAATGGCTGGTGTTACAAAGGACTCTCGCAACTTGCAAGCCGGGCCGGATTCTATGGTTGGTCTTAGCTCAGGCATAATTCCTTCGAGAATCTGAATTCTCAGTCAGCACGCCACTTTCAGTCGTCGAGAGAATTCGGGATCGTCACCCGGGCCATGTTCCGAATCCGGCTCGTCGCAGCGCCGCACCCGCACTATCTGCGGCCACGGTAATCCCTCCTTTGGCTCATCCAGAAAGGAAAGGGAATTAGGGATAGTATATATAGTAATAATAATAATACTACTAATAAAAGTCCTGCGACCGCATGCACGTGAACTCGAGTGGCGGCCGCGCGCCGGGCACGCAGCGTCCACCCTTTCCACCTCAGGTCCTCAGCTCACACCGACAGTTGAGTTCCACGTCCACTCCCACCCGACGCAACCGGAGACCGCGCTCCCACGCCTTCCACCCCCCAGCCCCCGTCCGCGTCAGTCCGCACGTGACAACGGTGAGTAAGGCCTTGTTAGATATACTCAAAAACCTAAAACTTTATAAAATTCTTCATCACATCAAATCTTGCGACACATACATAGAACATTAAGTATAAATAAAAAAGATAACTAATTATACAGTTTACATATAAATCACGAGACACATCTTTTAAACATAGTTACTTCATGATTGAATAATATTTATCAAATAAAAACGAAAATAATATAGTGTCAAAATCTAAAAAATTTTTGATCTAAACAAGACCTAAACCTAACGAAAGCGAGGGAAACCACCGAAAAGACCAGCCACTGGTCACAAAGGGCAAAAGGCGAAGAGGGTGGATATGGATGGCGTATGGGTGGGATGCCGGATGCCCCGCCCGTGCTCGCTGTGCTTTGCTTTCTGGCCCATCATCGTCTGCACTCTGCAGCCAGACGCTCAGACCGTCGCACGCGCGCAGCCGGCCGGGCACCACAGGTCGATCGTCCGCCGGCGCAAAGTTGACAACAACGCCGCGTGCCCGCGCCCGCCGTCTTCTGCCTTGTTCGTGAGGGAGAGGGACCCGCGATCCATGCGCTTGGCCCGTGCGGCGGCCGACTGCCCCGGCGACGCGGGGGCTCGACACGACGCCATGACCCCCTGGCTTATATTTTTTTTGGTCTGGATTTTGATGGTGTCTGGATGCACGCGCGGCCAGGCCAGAGGGGCGAGCTCGATCGATCTCTCCGTCTCCCTGTCCGTCCGGCCGTGAATGGCGGGCGAGGATGGCAGGACGCATGTGAGACGGGCGCGACGCGTCTGCAGATCAAGCAAGCTGCAGCTGTACAGTATACACCTGTACCTTTATTTTTCCCCCGACTTGCGTACACCTGTACCTGTGATTGAAGCCATGGATCGGGATGTCGGGTCAACATGCGAGGGCTATGCTGCTAGTAAGTAATTGCTATAATTTGCTACTCCTCCATCTCCATGCACCTTGCTTGTCAAGTGTCAACAGACTACAGACACGAACGTTTCGTAGGGGCGATGTCAGCAATGAATTCCGTCGCTGCTGTGTGGCTATCAACCGTTGAGAGACGGTACGAGTACGATCGACGAGAGTGCTGCGTGGTGGTACGTACCGGTGGATGCGCCTTGTTTAGTTCACTCAAAAAGCAAAAAGTTTTCAAGATTCCCCGTTACATCGAATCTTACGGCACATGCATGAAGCATTAAATATAGACGAAAGCAAAAACTAATTACACAGTTTAGCTAGAAATCGCGAAACGAATCTTTTGATCCTAGTTAGTCCATAATTGGATAATATTTGTCACAAACAAACGAAAGTGCTACAGTACCGAAATCCGAAATCTTTTCGGAACTATTTGCATTCTTGGCGGAGTAGGCTGTAGGCACGATGGTGCTCCCGCTATCGTTCCACATCGGGCCAAAAAAAAAAAACTCAAAACCCCGAGCCAACTTTTCGTGTTGAGCTGGCTTCATTCGAGCTAGCTAGGTGAAGACCGTCGCGACCGACAAAAGAGGAATCATAGGACCATGTAGATCGATTTTGGCTTAAGGCTTCCAGGCTTGTCAAACGCGTTTTATTTTTCTTTTTCTTTTTCTAGTCTTGTAAGGGCCTTGTTTAGTTCCGAAAAGTGAAAACTTTTCGGTACTGTAGCACTTTCGTTTGTTTGTGATAAATATTATTCAATTATAGACTAACTAGGATCAAACGTTTCGTCTCGTGATTTACAGTTAAACTGTGTAATTAGTTTTTGTTTTCGTCTATATTTAATGTTTCATGCATGTGCCACAAGATTCGATGTGACGGAGAATCTTGAAAACTTTTTGGTTTTCGGGGTGAACTAAACAAGGCCCTAGCTAGGTTGGTTGTCACCCAAGCAACATGCATGGACGTCGGCTAAGCTAGAATAGCGTGTTTTGCTCTCTGAATTATTGCTCGAGGCTATCATCCCTAATCATGTTAGAGCAACCACAATGTGTGCCATAAGGTAGTCCATAGGATTAAAATATTTGCTATCAGGTAACTGGAACACTATGAGACCAGTTCATAGAGGAGTCCATAGCAAAAAGTACCCATGAGCTTATGGAATACCCATAGAGAATAAAAAATATTACTTTTTCTCACTCCTCACTCTCTCTTTCTTGGCTTTGCACAGGATTGTAAAGACAAATAATTTTTTATCTTATAGGGGACCCACTTTATGGACTAGTTGTTGACTGAAACATTGTGGAGACAGCAATAGCTATTGTCCACTGACACAAAAA